>OKWQ01000064.1_pt1 | contig 144294 bp, 141 predicted proteins | sample 1607071 | NCBI WGS metagenome assembly OKWQ01 (sample SAMN07501039, study PRJEB24779) | human gut metagenome
TACTGGCATAAAAAATACTCCTCCTTATTTCAACAATTTATAATTTTCAAACTGTCTACTTTAAGGGGAGCACTTCATTTTTGATACACCCTTTTAAAATCATCTATATTACATAGCTTTGTCTTGTCTATCATTTCTCCAGTGTTCAATGTTTTCTAATCCTTTTATATTAGAAGCATCAAATACAGGTTCTTTTATTCCAGCTTTCTTTTGGTCTGTATAATCTTGTAAAGCTATAAATGCATATTTACCAATTAAAGCTATGGCTACTAAGTTTATTATTGCCATTAGCCCCATAAATACATCTGCTAAATTCCAAACTATTTCAACAGTTGCTACTGAACCAAATAGTACCATAGCAACAACTAATGCCCTAAATACATTCATAACTGTTTTGTTGTTACTCATAAATTCTATATTTGATTGACCATAGTAGTAGTTACCAACTATAGAACTGAATGCAAATAGTAATATACATATTGCTAGGAATACATATCCTATTGATCCTATGTGAGAGCTTAAAGCTGCCTGAGTTAATTGTATTCCGTCAAGTCCTGCTGTTGAATATTTAGGGTATAATAGTATAATAAATGCAGTACATGAACAAATCACTATAGTATCTGTAAATACACCTAAACTTTGGATTAAACCTTGTTTAACTGGATGAGTTGTATCCGCAGTTGCCGCAGCATTTGGAGCAGAACCCATACCTGCTTCGTTAGAGAATAATCCTCTTTTTATACCAACTAATATCATCCCACTCATTGAACCTACAGCCATTTCTCTAACTCCAAAAGCACTTTCAAATATAGTTGCTATTATTCCTGGTATTTCTGTTATATTAATTACCACAACAAATAATGCAACTAATATATACATAACCGCCAATACTGGCACTATTATTTCAGAAACTTTTGCAACCCTGTGAACACCACCAAATATTACCAATCCTGTTAATATGGCAATGATTACTCCTATTACAAATTTATCTACTCCAAAAGCATTGTTAAATGCAGCTGTTATTGTGTTTGATTGAACTGCGTTAAATACAAATCCATAACATATTGTTATAAGAATTGAAAATAACATTCCCATTTTTTTACTTCCAAGACCTTGTTCTATATAATATGCAGGTCCTCCTCTAAATCCTTCACCATCTTTTACCTTATATATTTGTGCTAACGTACTTTCCACAAAACTTGATGCTGAACCAATAAGAGCTATTAACCACATCCAAAATACTGATCCAGGTCCTCCAGCAACAACTGCCATTGCAATACCTGCTATATTACCCGTACCAACACGAGATGCTGTTGATATACAAAAAGCTTGGAATGATGAAACAGCTCCTTCTTTCTTTTCTCCCTTTGCTCCATCACCTAAAAGCCTAAACATTTCTCCAAAATACCTAAATTGTACAAACTTTGTCCTAAAAGTAAAGTAAAGTCCTAGTACAATTAACATTACTATAAGAATTTTTGACCATAAGACGTCACTAACACTTAATATTAAATTGTTTAATAATTCCATTATATTTTTCCCTCCAATTATATTCATTTTTTTGTTTTATTAATGCAAAAAATGCATAATTCATTCACACTTCATTCATTTAAATTAATTATAAGATATTTTTTCTTAAATTACAACATATTTTTGCATAATTCAATCGCGATGTTGCAATTTATTCAACAAAAGATTAAGGAAAACAGTTTTCCTGCATTTTTTCAACATAAAAATAAAGGTATTCTGAAACGTTTTGAAAGATCAATTTCAGAATACCTTTATTTACAATTCTAATTAATTACTCATCATATTTAAAACCAAAAGCAAAGTTAGCGCTTTTATATTCTTCTCCCTTAGTATTGGAATAAAGATTAATTACGGGGCCATATATATATAAATTTTTAACATCTAACTTTTCATATTTTAATTTTTCTTTATTTCTATAGACTGCATCTACAGAGTTATCTTCCAAATATTCTTTATTTTTATTATAGAAATCATATGAATATGTTATGTCATTATAGTTTAATTTTTTATTTTTATAGAAATTTTTGCTACTTACAAAATTGGTAACTTCTAAAAAATCCTCCATTGTAATATAGTCTTTAGCATTGATATTTTCATGAGATGAAAAATCAACTTCATAATCATACTTTTCAACTTCTACAATATACTTGTTGTTCTTTATAGAAATATAATAGGATTTATTTTTATAGTAATCTACTATGTAATAGTTTAAATTCTTTATATTTCCACCTTCATCATATAAAACCCTTGCATTGCTCAATAGCGTATTATTTTAATATAGCATTTATCTTTTATTTTTTCCCATTCTTTATTTAAATTTTCAATTTTACAAAGAGAATTCATGCTTACATCTCTGTATTCTAAGTAGTTATAGACCGTATTATTTATAAAAGTAATACATAAAATAAGTAAGCCTAGTTTAGCATATTTATCTTTTGCTATTTTATTTAATCTATTTTTCTTCTTCATGAAATAATAATATATTAAATATCCTAATGGCAAATAAACATATATTTCATTAAGTCCTTTAAAATTAATATTAAATGCTCCTAATAGATAAAATCCTATAATTTTTAGTATAAAGTAGTCCTCATCTTCTTATTTATATTTATACAACTATTAATACTCTAGAACCGCCCCTTTATCTCCAGAAGTAACCATTTTACTATATCTTCCTAAATAACCTGTGGTTATTTTTTGTTCTCTGGGAGTCCAAGCTTTTCTTCTTTTCTCTAATTCTTCTTCAGATACATCTATATCTAAAGTTTTTTTATTTATATTGATTCTTATTAAGTCTCCTTCTTTTACTAAAGCTATAGGTCCTCCAACTGCTGCTTCCGGTGAAACATGACCTATAGATGCCCCTCTAGATGCTCCAGAAAAACGTCCATCAGTTATAAGAGCAACACTTTCACCCAGGCCCATACCTACTATAGCTGAAGTTGGATTTAACATCTCCCTCATCCCAGGTCCTCCCTTTGGACCCTCATACCTTATTACAACCACATCCCCTGCTACTATTTTTCCACCTTTTATTTCGCTTATAGCTTCTTCCTCACAGTCAAACACTCTAGCTGAACCAACATGTACTAGCATTTCATCACAAACTGCTGATCTTTTAACTATAGATCCATTTGGTGCAAGGTTTCCTTTAAGAGCTGCAATGCCTCCAGTTTCACTATATGGATTTTCAATTGATCTTATAATTTCTGAATCTTTATTTAAACACCCAGCTATATTTTCCCCAACAGTTTTTCCAGTAGCAGTTATTAAATCTGTATATAACAATCCCTTTTTATCCAGTTCATTCATAACAGCATATACTCCACCTGCTTCATTTAAATCTTCCATATATGTATATCCTGCCGGTGCTAAATGACAAAGATTAGGAGTTTTTTCACTTATCTTATTTGCCAAGTCTAGTGTTAATTTTATCCCTACTTCATGAGCTATGGCTGGTAAGTGAAGCATTGAGTTAGTAGAACAACCTAGAGCCATATCTACTGTTAAGGCATTTATAAATGCTTTTTCAGTTAATATATCTTTGGGTCGTATGTTTTTTTCATAAAGTTCCATAACTTTCATACCTGCATGTTTAGCAAGTTTTATTCTTTCTGAGTATACTGCTGGTATTGTACCATTTCCTTTTAATCCCATACCTATAGCTTCTGTTAAACAGTTCATTGAGTTTGCTGTGTACATTCCAGAACAAGATCCACATGTTGGGCATACTTTATTTTCAAATTCAGTTACTTCTTCTTCACTCATATTACTTGCTGTAAAGGCTCCTATGGCTTCAAACATGGAAGATAAACTTCTTTTTTCTCCTTTAACACGACCTGCAAGCATAGGACCTCCACTTACAAATATTGTAGGAACATTTACTCTAGCAGCTGCCATTAAAAGTCCCGGCACGTTTTTATCACAATTTGGCACCATAACTAGGGCATCTAGTTGATGAGCAAGTGCCATAGATTCTGTTGAATCTGCTATAAGCTCTCTAGTTGCAAGTGAGTATTTCATACCCTCATGTCCCATAGCTATCCCATCACACACAGCTATGGCTGGAAATACTACAGGAGTTCCACCTGCCATGGCAACACCTAGTTTTACTGCATCTACTATTTTATCCAAATTCATATGACCCGGTACTATTTCATTGTATGAACTTACTATTCCTACTAAAGGTTTGTTCATTTCCTCCTCTGTATGTCCTAGTGCATTAAATAAAGAACGGTGGGGCCCTTGGCCAATCCCTTTTCTTACATTATCACTTTTCATTTTATTTCCCCCCTGTCATTTCGTATATTCAAAATTTTCAAACAATTTATCATGCAATTAAATATGGTATAATACTATTATCTATTACACAGTTGTCAGACAACTACGTAGTTGTATAACATAATATTAGTGCTACATATGTATAATGTCAATTAAATTTTATAATATACTTTTAGGAGGATTACATGAAAAGGAAAGAACCCTCATTATCTTTACAAATTGCTGATGATTTAAAAGAAAAAATAATAGTAAAGAAAGAATATAAAGTTGGAGATAAGTTACCAAACGAAAATTTGTTATCAAATGAATTAAATGTTAGTAGAACTACTTTAAGAGAAGCCATAAGAATTCTTGTCACAGAAAATATTCTAGAAATAAAGCGAGGTAAGGGAACTTATATTATTAATGATACTATAGATAATCATGATCTTGGAAAACTAAGTAACACAGTTTCCGATTTGAAAGATTTACTTGAACTTAGACTTATAATAGAACCTATGGCCGTTTATTATGCCACTAAAAGAGCAACGGAGAAAGATGTGGAGAACATATTACATTATGGTAAAAACGTGGAAGAGAAAATTCTAAACAATGAAGATAGAAGCGAAGATGAGTTATATTTTCACAACTCCATTGCTAAAGCAAGCCATAACGCCTTTATTAAAGATTTAATGCCTATTATTAACGAGGCCATTAACAAAGGTGTTCATTTATCTAAGGAATTTCACAAGATAAATGAATTAACTCTTAGAGATCATGAAATGATTATGGACTTTATAAAGGCTGGAAATGCTGATGGTGCAAAGGTTGCCATGGAGCTACATATTATAAATGCTATGACTGTATTTGGTATACAAAGTAAGTAAATTTGTTAATAAATTACTTTTCGAAATTTTCTGAAAATTAGTAGCTTTTCTAATCATTTTTGTATATACTATATTTAAAGTAATAAATTAAGTTTATTGCTAATATAGTTAAATAAAATAAGAATATTCCAAAAGGAAAGGTGATTACTTTGAAAAGTGAAAGAGAAGAAAATAAGGTTTGCAGACAAGTTATAGGATTCGATCCAATCAGATGTGAATGTAAAACTATCACAATGTGCAATTTACAATCTGGAGGAAAAACTCTATTTAGCCTTCAAAAATTAATGGACAGTGTGAGTTTTGATTTAATAAGTTTAAAATTACAGCAATTAGAAGAACTAGGATTAATATACAAAAGCGTTAACTATTCATATCCTGCTGAAATAAAATATTTCTTAACTATAAAAGGTTGGGAATGTGTAAGATCTCTACGTAGTTATGTGGATGTGGATAGTATAGCAGTATAGGAGATATATTTACAAATGATATATACTAATTATATAAAAAAATGAATGCCAAGTTAAATAACTTGGCATTTATTTTTTGCTAAAATTTGCATTGTATTTTTTATTTATTTTTTTCTAGGATAGTTACCTTTTAGTAAGTATTATATTTTATTTTCTGTGCAAAATATATATATATAATTAGTTAAAGGAGAATTAAAATGAATAATCATCATGATACAGTCAACATGGAAAATAATTTTCATCCTATAAGGGGCAAATACAAATCATCCATACTTTATAATCTATCAACTGGTAGAAAAAGATTTACTGCTCTACAAAGATCTATTGGTGAAGTAAGCCATAAAGTACTATGTGAAAAACTAAAAGAATTAGAAAGTGATAATTTTATTAATAAAGAGTATTTTTATGAATATCCTCCTAGAGTAGAATACTTCTTAACTTCAAAAGGATATGAATATGCAAAACTTATTAAACAATTTGAATTATTAGCATAAAAGCCAAGGAAAAATCCTTGGCTTTATTTTATATTATTTCTATAAAAATCTCTTATTTGTGTATATGCATCTTCCAATTTACCATCAGAGTACTGAAGATTAACATTGTAGTCTCCTCTTACCTTATTTTTAGGTTGTGGAAATTTTATATTTTTTACTTCTTGCCCTTCTTTTTTAAGTTTTATTGCCAATACATCTACTGGTCTGTCTTTGTATGAGTCTTTATCAATATAAATTTCAGATATTTCATTCCAAGTTATATATTTACCCTTTGTATACTTTGTTTTAATTCCTTCTTTGTTAACAGTAAGAATTGCATTAGGTATAATTAATAACTTAATTGAATAAAGTGTTGCTACTCCAAATATAATCAAAGATATAATTCCTAATATATAAGAGCCACATAATATCATATATGCACAACCTAAATCAGCAATTATCACTAAAAGTAGATACATTAATATATCTTTTCTAGACCTTTTATATACCATTTCCTTTTCCATATACATTCCCCCTTTGATAAATATGCATATATTTACATTATAACTGAAAAAATTGACTAAGGGGGTTAATTTGATCTCTTAATATAAATAATTATTATTCTTTATTAACGTCTATTATTAATTGGCCTATTGTTAAATTAGAATCATTACATGGAAAAATTTTATGAGTTAACACTTGAAAATTATTGTTATTTAATTTTTCATATAGTCTTGTAAATATTATATCATTTTCAAATACTCCTCCACTTAAGGCAACTATATTTATGTGATATAGTTTTCTTAAGTAAAGACATATTCTGAAAGAAAATTCCACTATAGTATTGTGAAATTTCATAGCTATATCACATGGATTTATATTATTTATAACGTCTTTGAATACTTCTTCTACTATATAATCTGTGTCTACAACAAACTTGTTATTTTCATAGTTAATTTCAAATTTATAGTAATCCTTAGTATCCATGGATCTCTTCGACAAATTCTCCAACTCTATACAAGCTTCTCCTTCATAAGAAATTTTATTTTGAAAATTTAAAAATGCACTTATTCCATCAAACAATCTTTCCATTGAAGAAGTAAAAGGTGTATTAACATTGTGTTTAATCATGTATAGTATGGTTTTATAGTTTTTATATTTAATATAACTAAAAAGGTTATTTATACTTAAATTACTTATTAGCTCTTCCACCGGCAAATTTAGTTTATTACTTGACCATGACTCAAGCAAACTTACTGCCATCTTCCAAGGCTCTTTAGTTGCATTATCTCCCCCAGGCATTTTCATATATTTTAAGTGACCTACTTTTTTAAAGTTTTTGTTGTCACAAATTAAAAACTCGCTACCCCATAAATTTTCTTCTTCACTGCCAGTTCCATCAAAGCACAATCCTATAACTTTTTCTTTTATATTGTTTTCAAACATACAACTTACTATATGAGCGTGATTGTGATTAATATTTGCTTTGCTTATACAACTATCATTTAAATTAATTAAATCATATACTCTTCCAATTTTTCTTATTCTTTCTTCATTTAAAAGTACTTTAAACACAAGTTTTTCCCTTGGAACATGAATTTTTTTATTATGAATGACAAAAAAATCCGCAATATTTTTTAAAGCTTCCAAAGCATCTTCATTTTCATGTATCATAGGCATACCACTTGTATTTCCACTTGTTATAACTAAAATGTTAAGTTCATCATCAAATAACATACTATAAATAGCTGTGGATGGTAACATCACTCCTAAAGAATCTTTATTAAAGGAAATATTGTTAGGTAGGATATTGTTTTTCTTTTTTAAAATAACTATAGGCTTATCACTCCTGTTTAGCAGGATCTTCTCTTTTTCATTAAGATAACAATAATTTTTAACTTCATCAATATTTTTCATCATCAAAGATAATGATTTAGATTTTATATTTTTTCTTTTTCTTAAATTTGCTATGGCTTTGTGGTTTGTTCCATCACAAACTAAATAAAATCCTTTTAGTCCTTTAATTGCTATTATCTTACCTATTTTTATAAGTTTTTTTACTTTGTTTATAATTTTTTTATTGTCATTATACTCTTTGCCATATTTATCTATTAACTTAAGATTAAGTTCATTATTTTTGTAGCAAGGTGGTTGGCAATAAGACCGCCTATCTAAATGATTTCTTTCCGTTTTTGTTTCTTTATTTTCTATTTCAAATTCCTCTGTTTTATTACTATTCATATTATCACTTCATTTCTTTCTTTTTTATTCATAAGTTACCTCCTATTTATAAAATATCTTCTATATTATAAATATTCTTAATTTCATTTCAAAATACATATAAAGTTTTATTAAACAATATACACAATCTTTTATAAATCTAATTTCATTTATTAATATTATATATATTATATAGTATAGCACATTTATTACTTATTATATTTAAACCACACTATTTGTTCAATTCAGATAAAAAAGTATTGCTCTTTGTAATCAATGATGGTATTATATTTTTAACAAATGTTTATATGTATAAACAAATATTAATTTTAGGTGATTAAATGACTTACAGAGAAAAAGAAATTTTACAAATCCTAAAAAGTAATCCTATGATTTCACAACAAGAGCTGGCAGATATGCTTAATATATCTCGTGCTTCTGTGGCTGTTCATATAACTAATTTAATGAAAAAGGGACAGATTTTAGGCAAAGGTTACATTTTAAGAAAAGAAAATTACGTTACAGTTATTGGTGGATCAAATATGGATATTCAAGGATTTCCAAATAATCCTCTAGTAATGCATGACTCTAACCCTGGCATGGTTGATATATCAATGGGCGGAGTTGGTAGAAATATAGCAGAAAATTTAAGCCGACTGGGTGTAAATACTAAACTTATTTCAGCAATAGGAAATGACTTATATGGAAATACTATTCTTTCTGAGTGTAAAAATCTAAATATTGATGTGAATGATTGTTTTGTATCAGATGAATACTCTACTTCAATTTATATTTCTATATTAAATCACTCAAAAGATATGCAACTTGCCATAAGTCATATGGACATTATTGAAAAACTGGATGAAACTTTTATTCATTCAAAGCACAAATCAATAGATGATTCTAAGGCTATAGTTTTAGATACTAATTTATCTAAAGAAACTATAGATTTTATCACAAGAAATCATAGTCATTTACCAATTTTCCTAGATACTGTTTCTACTGCTAAATGTATAAAAATAAAAGATATACTTCAAAGGTTCGAAGGAATCAAATTAAACAAGTATGAAGCTGAAACATTGTCTGGAATTAAAATAGAAAACTTAGATGACGCTAAAAAATCTTGTGAATACTTTATAGAAAAAGGTGTTAAAAGTGTATTTATAACACTAAGTAGTGATGGTGTATATTGTGCTAACAAAGAAAAAACACTCCATATACCTGGCATAAAAATTGATATAGTAAATGCCACTGGAGCTGGAGATGCTTTTATGTCCGGTATAGTATATGGATTTATGAATGATCTTGATATAGAACAAACTGCAAAGTTATCTGTTGGAGCATCAATTTTAGCACTATCTCATAAAAATACTATCAATCCAAACTTAAATGATGATTTAATAAAACAAAAAATCAAAGAATTAAATATCTAATTATATAAAGAATAAAGGAGTTAATAAAATGTTAAAAAAATACTTACAAATACATCCCGAAGTTGAGGCAGCAGTTAAAGAAGGAAGACCAGTTGTCGCTTTAGAATCTACAATAATATCTCATGGTATGCCATACCCACAAAACGTTGAAATGGCTAGTAATGTTGAGAATATAATAAGAGAAAATGGTGCAGTTCCTGCAACTATAGCTATACTAGATGGAGTTTTAAAAGTTGGTTTAACTAAAGAAGAAATAGAATTCTTAGCTACAAGCAAAAATGTAGTTAAAGCTTCTAGAAGAGATTTACCCTTTATAATTTCTAAAAAATTAACTGGAGCTACTACTGTTGCTACTACTATGATACTTGCAGATCTTGCTGGAGTAAAAGTATTTGCTACTGGTGGAATAGGTGGAGTTCATAGAGGAGCTGAAACTACTATGGATATATCTGCTGACTTAGAAGAATTAGCTAACACTGACGTTGCTGTTATATGTGCTGGAGCTAAGTCTATCTTAGATATTGGTTTAACCCTAGAATACTTAGAAACTCACGGTGTTCCAGTAGTAGGTTTTGGAACTGAAGAAATGCCTGCTTTCTACACTAGAAAATCAGGATTTGGTGTTGACTACAGCGTTGACTCTTCTATGGAAGTAGCTGAAGCTCTAAAAGCTAAGTGGGACTTACACTTAAAAGGCGGTATGGTTATAGCTAATCCAATACCTGAGGAGTTCGAAATGGACTACGACACTATAACTAATGCCATAGAATCTGCTTTAAAAGAAGCAAAAGAAAAACACATAGGCGGAAAGCAAGTTACTCCTTTCTTATTAGACAAGGTAAAAACTATAACTGAAGGAAAATCTCTTGATTCTAATATAGAACTTGTTTACAACAATGCTAAAGTTGCCGCTAATATAGCAAAAGACTTAGCTGACTTAAACAAATAATAATCCTAAAAATAGCTGTGGTACAATAACTTTTAACCTTTGTACCACAGCCTCTTGTTTTTTATCCTTATTTTAATTTTTACTTTCATTTAAAATAATTCTTTTACTAATTTTGTATTTAAAAGCAACCCTATTATAACTACTTTAGACTCACATATTTCATCCATATATTCATAAGAATAGTTATTTGGAGTAAAGTCAAAATGAACGGTTTTACCCATTTTAATTTGAATTATACCTTTTGATCTTAGTACATATCCATGTTTTTTATCTTTTAGTAGTTCCAATACTTCTTTTAATTCTTCTTCTGTAAAAACCTTAGGTTTATCTATTGTAATAGATTTCAATAACTTCTTGATTCTACTTGTTTCCTTTAAATTTTCTTTTATATTAACTTTATTTGTCTCTAAAGCTTCAATATAATTTTTTAAATTTAATTTTCTTTCAAAATACCAGTCTTCTTCTATTATATAGGCTTCCTCATTATAACTGATAAGTTTATCGATAATAATTTCTATTCGATTTTTATCTACTTCTTTCAAATGGCTAAGTAGTATAATGTTTGCATTTTTTATTTGATTTAAGTAAAAATTTCCAAAATTATCTTCATATTCATAAAAATTACTTAAATCCACTATGGTTATTACATTGTTGATTGTCATTTCTTTCTTTGAAGACTTACATATATTTTCACACAATTTAACTATGTCTGATAACATAGCCACTCCAGAAGGTTCAATTATAATTCTATCCAAACTAACTTCTTCACTTAGAGATAATATCGCCTCTTTGAAGTTGCCTATTAAACTACAGCATATACAACCTGAGGGTAATTCTTTCACTGTGAAATCTCCCTTTATTAAATCACTGTCTATAGAAACATCTCCAAATTCATTCTCAATAATAGCAATTTTTTCATCTGTATTTTTAATAAATTCATTTAGAAAAGTTGTTTTTCCTGCACCTAAAAATCCTGAGATAATATCAATTTTTATACTCATATTTTGTCCCCTTTTGTCTTAATTTAACTTAACTCAATTATAAGATTACCATATAAAAAACATTTATTGAAATTGATATTTTCTATAAGATTTAAGTACATATAAATTTAATTGATTTATTAACCTAAAAAACTGATACTTTTAATATATAATTTAGATTACACAGCTTAAGTAAAAAAACCTTAGAAATAGTTTTCTATTCACTAAGGCTTTTTACTTAATTATTTTTTGTTTTCTAAAATATTTGCTATTATTCCTTTGCATCTACCACAACCAGTACCTGCGTTAGTTTCTTCCATTACTTGTTCTACTGTTTGTGCACCATTTTTTACTGCTGCTACCACTTCATTTACAGATATATTTTGGCATTTGCAAACATTTTGAACTAGCCTATCAATCTCACTATATTCTTCATCATTTTCTATAACTATATCTGTCATCTCTTTAACATCTTGCACTGTTCTAGCTCCTTGTGCTTGAGCTGATCTAACTTTTATATATTTTTCCTTGTCTAAAATCATATGTATACTCCTTATATTTAAATATAATATTATTTTTTATTTTAAATTTATTATTCCATTTTAGTGTAGGTTTATACAAATATGATTTTTAATATAACTCTATCTTTTTGCATAAGTTAAAACTCCAATTCCATCTGAGAAACTATAATTTTTTAAATGTAGATTTATAGTTGGATTATTTTCTAAAAATAACTTTCTTCCCTTACCTAATATACATGGAATTATACCAATTATATACTCATCTATAACATCAGCTTTTATAAATGTATCTGCTAAAATTGCTCCACCAAATATCCATATATTCTTTCCTTCTTCTTTTTTTAACTTAAGTATTTTTTCAACAATATCTCCATTTATAATTTCCACATTATCTTTATTAACACTAAGTTTTTTATTTGTAACTAGATAAACTTTTTTATCTGAAAATTCATTAAAAGTTTCTTTTGGTATATCTTCATAGGACTTCCTTCCCATTACTATCGTATCGCAAGTTTCTAAAAATTTATTAAACTCAAATTGTTCTTTAGTATCCAGTAAATTATTATTTTCACCTACAATCCACTCAAATCCACCATCATCATCACTAATATATCCATCTACACTCATAGCTAAGTTAAAGATTATTTTTCTCATCATTATATTTCTCCTTTTTATTTATTAGTTAAATACCTTTAAATAGTATTTCCTTTATATACCCGTTATTAATACACTTAAATAAAAAAGATAGTAATAATACATCAATGTATTTTTACTATCCTCACAATAGATTAGATAATCCTTAAATTAATTTAGAAATTATTATTCTTTACCATAAGCATCTACTCCAATTAAGTAATATAGTCTATTAGTATTGCTAATTGAAAAAAGCTCCTTTTTAAATAATTTAGCCACATTATTTTGTGTATTTTTATTACTATCGTAGTCATAACCACTTACTTCTAGTATTTTACTATCCTTAGATAGTTTTTCATAAGTTTTATCACTTACTACAAACTGATTTTTAAAAAGTCCAGTTGTTAAGATTTTCTTATTAAGAACACCTTTTATTTTTAAATCAACATTTTTTGCTTTATATTCCTTTACTTCTTTTTGCTCCTTTAAATATGACATGTTTGCTATACCATCATATCTTGGTATGATCATTGCTTCATCACCAGAAAGATCAACTTCTTTGAGATTTTTATCTTTTGCTAATTTATTATATTCTGTTTCATTTATAACTACAGTTCCTTTATCGTCAACCTTAAGCATATCAAATTCTGTTTTTTTTACATTTGAGTCTTTAAAAGCTTCATTTATTAATTCATTCTGCGATTTTTCATTTTTGTTGCCTTCTTCTGATATATATAGAAGTCTGTATGGATTATCATCAGTTAATGATTTATACACAGATACACCACCTGCAATAACCATTATTCCTAAAACTGCTGCAATAACTTTTCCCTTTGTGAATTTCATTTTGTCATCTCCCTTATGTTTCATAAATTTTGTTTTATAAATCCAACGATCATGTGGAAAATATACTTTTATTTTATATTAGGTGGACTTTTACAACAATTGATTTACATTACAGAAGTATTACATTTTTGATAGGTTTATTTTAATTAGTATTAATTAAAATAAAAAGGATGGCATTAGCCATCCTTTTATATTTCATATATTATATTTTTCAATTATTTATTTTAAAGATATGTTAATACTTTCATCATTTTCTTTTACACAGGCAATAACAGGTATCTTAGTTAGTTCTTCTATCATTTTTTTATTATCAATATGCATAATATTATTTTCGTCATAGTTATTAAGAATAATCCCTATTATTGAAAATCCTTGAGACTTGGCGTATTCTGTAGTAAGAACTGTATCATTTATTGTTCCAAGGCCTCCATCAGCAACTATAATGATAGGAAGATTTAATAGTTTTATAATATCAGTTAACATTATTTTTTTATCATCAAATCTTAGAGGACAAACAATTCCTCCGCATCCCTCCACAACCATAAAGTCGTAGACCCTACTAATTCTATCAAAATCTTCTTTTATTTTATTTAGCTCAATAATTTCATTATTTATTTTTGCTGCTAGGTGTGGGGATACTGGTTCTTTAAAAGTATAGCTTACTAAATCTTTTGGTTTACAATTTAGATTTGCTCTGGTACAGACTTCTTTAGCATCTCCAGGTAATAATTCATTATCTTCCAAATATGCTCCACTTAAAGCTCCTTTAAAATATCCGCAGTTTATATTATTTTCTCTAAGACTTTTTACTAATAAAGAACTAATATAAGTTTTTCCTACATCTGTAGAAGTACCTGTAATAAATACACGTCTATTCATTACACTTCACCTCATATCCAAGTTTCTTTATGATTTTCATATCTTCATCAATAGTAATTCCTAAAGTAGTTAACATATCTCCCGTAATTGCAGCATTGGCACCAGATGAGAAAACACTTAAACCCTTGTCTTCTAAAAGTCCTCTACCTCCAGCCAAACGAAGTTGTGCCTTTGGCAAAATAAATCTATAAATAGCGACTATTTTTCTTATATCATCCAATGTTAATACTTTATTATTTTCTAAGGGTGTACCTTTTATAGGATTTAATATATTAATAGGCACTGAAGTTATTCCTAAATCTCTAAGAGTAAATGCTAAGTCAATACGATCTTCCATATTTTCACCAAGACCCATTATACCGCCAGAACAAACTGTAAGACCGGCTCTCTTAGCAGCTTTTATAGTTTGAATTTTTTCATCATAAGTATGAGTGGTACATATTTGTGGAAAAAATCTTTTGCTGCTTTCCAGATTATTGTGGTATCTTGTAACACCTGCTTCTTTTAATTTACATAACTCTTCATAAGTTAATAAACCACCAGAAGCACATAATTTAATTTTACAACTTTTTTTTATTTCTATATATGTATCACATAGAGAGTCTACTTCTTTTGAACTTAATTTTTTCCCACTTGTAACAACAGAATAACGCCCTACATTCTTTTCATCATTATAAATTGCTTCTTTTTTCATTGATTTTGTATCTAGTAATTCATAATTTTCAACTTCAGATTTATAGTGGCTTGATTGAGCACAAAACTTGCAATCTTCTGAGCATCTTCCACTTTTACCATTTACTATGGTACATAAATCAAATTCACTACCACAATAATACTTTCTAATTTTGTCCGCCTCTTTGCATAAGTCTTCTGTATCATATTTTAATAAACTTAAAGCAGTATCTTTATCTATTAACTCTTCATTTAATATTTTTTCACTAATCTGTTTAAGCATAATCCTAACTCCCTTTAAATTAACATCTTTACTAATTTTTAAGTGTATTTCACTAACTTTTAAATCAAAATACTGTTTTAAGCATAATTTACATTTTCTCTTTTTACATATTTACTTAATTTTGAGCCTACTAAACTAGCCACAATACATAAAACTATATCTCCAGGAATGTCTAGGGGAAAACACGATAGCAGTAGCGCTACAAGGGGCATTTTTGTGCCCATATAAAAATTCAAAATAAAATATTTATATGTAAGCCCAATAGCATAAGTAACTAAAAATCCACAAAAAGCTGCTATTAAATACTTAGATATTTTTTTACTTTTTATTTTTTCGCAAACAAATCCTGTAACAAAGGCACATAATATAAATCCTATTAAATATCCAAAACTAGGTCTTAGTATATATGTAAGTCCTCCACCTGCTGCAAATACAGGAAATCCCATAAGACCTGTTATGACATATACTAATACTGAAATTCCTCCAAGTTTTGATCCAAGTAACATACCTGCTAACAATACAAATAAAAATTGTAGTGTAAAATAATCAAGATTAGGTATTGGTATTTGAATAAATGCACTTACGAAAATCATTGCTGCAAATAAGCCACAAATAACTATTTTGGATGTTTTATTTTTTAATTCAATCATTTTTAGTCCTCCTAAATATTTTAAGTTTATACTTAGAAGTATAAGTATTACCTTTATTTGTGTCAACCTTTTTATTTTTATTGGTTTACATTTAATTTTGTTTATGACATTTGAATTATTATCCTTTTTTTGCATAAACTAACTACAATTATTAGTTAAGGAGGAATTATAATGGATATAGTTTATAACATTTGTCTTACTTTAGTTCTTATTGGAGCTATTAACTGGGGGCTAGTAGGATTATTTAAATTTGATTTAGTAGCTGCCCTACTAGCTGGAGGTGGAGCTTTTGGTAATATAAGTTCCATAAGTAGAATTATATACACATTAGTAGGACTTTCTGCTCTTTATGTGGGCGTACAATTTATACTACTATACATTTAATATTGCCTAATAAAAAAAGTATTTGATGATTTAATTAATATCATCAAATACTTTTTTATTTATTATTTTAATTTATTTATGGAAGTAATACTGTATCTATTACATGTATAATTCCATTTTTAGCCATTATATCTGTTATAATCACTTTGGAGTCATTAATAAATACTTCTCCATCTTTTACAGATATATTTGCTGTTTTGCCATTTGCTAAGTTTATTTGTTTACCATCCATATTTGACACTTCTTTAGCATCAAACTTACCTTTAGCTACATGATATAGTAAAATATCAGTAAGTTTATCCTTGTTTTCAGCTTTTAATAATTCTTCTAATGTTCCATCTGGTAATTTTTCAAAAGCATCATTAGTTGGTGCAAATACTGTAAATGGCCCCTCACCTTTAAGAGTATCAACTAGACCTGCAGCTTTTAATCCTTCTACTAATGTGGTAAATCTACTATCATTTACTGCTATATCTACTATATCCTGTTCTTTTTTATTCTCCATGGCAAAAACTGAAGCAGTTTGCGATGTGAATATTGTTAAAATCATTAGTGTTGATAGTGCAATAGTTAAAAATTTTTTCATATTCGTACTCCTTTTTAATATTGTTATATTTAATATTCCCACTAAAGCAAAATGTATTATATGATTCCAATACAATTGTATAAAAGAGTAGTTGAAAAAATTTTAAATTTAGTATGATTTTTCAATTTTAACTTATTATTTCATTTATAACTATAAATAATTTTATGTTATTATTGTTTCATTAATTAAATAATGGTAAATCAGGTGATCATAGGTAGGTATTTTAGTCTATATAAAAATAAATAGTATAAATTAAACTTATTAATCTATATTCTTTTTATTTTTAATAAATATTTTTTCATAAAAATAAAATTTTATACTTGCGAAGTTTGTCGAACTTTGTTATTATAAATATACAGTTATTTCCCCAATAACTGATTACTCCCCAAATAAATATATTCCCTAAAAACCCCTTTTTAAAATATATTTTAAAATCCTTGCTTGATCGGTAAAGCAAGGATTTTTTTTATGTGTTTTTATAAACTTGAACAACTTAGTTCTTTGTTTTTTCTTGAGGTTTTATTTTCAAAATTTTTTTCATTTTTATTTGAATTATTATTATATTTTAAAAGTAAGGCTGAATTTATAATAACTAAAACTGAACCAGCATTATGAACAAGAGCTCCTACTACAGGACCTAGCATACCTGTCATAGCAAGAATAACTGCCACAAAGTTAAGTCCCATGGAAAAAGCAAGGTTTATCTTAATAGTCTTCATCATATGTTTTGATAATGTTAATAAATGAGGCAAATTATCTATATCATCTCTAACAAGTACAATATCTGCCGCATCTACTGCTATATCACTACCCACACCACCCATGGCAATTCCTACAAATGCTTTTTTAAGTGCTGGGGCATCATTTATTCCATCTCCAACCATACAAACCATTTTCTTTTCTTTTTCCTGACTCTCTTCAATTATTTCTAATTTATCTTGTGGAAAACATTCTGATTTCACTTCTTCTATATTAACTTGAGATGCAATACTTTCTGCCACATATTTATTGTCTCCAGTTAAAAGAACAGGTGTTATTCCTAAATTTTTTATACTTTTTATCATAAACTTAGACTCAACTCTAAGTTTATCACTAAGTATTACGTAACCACCAATTTTATTATCTATTCCTATATAAATTATGGATTTTCCTTTATTTTTATATTTTTCTCTAATAAATCTAATTTCATCTCTTTTAAATTTTTCATCTAGAAGTAAATATTTATTACCAGCTATTATTTTTTTATTATTTACTTTTGCAACTACTCCTCTACCTGGAATTATTTTAAATTCCTGAGGTGGTCTTATTTCCATTTTGTGATTTTCTTTATAAGAAGATACTATAGCTCTACCAAGAGGATGCTCTGAGTATAATTCGCATGAAGCAATTATTTCATAAAGTTCCTCATTACTTAAATTATTTATCACGCTTACAACCTCTTCCACCTTTGGCTTCCCGTAAGTTAAAGTACCTGTTTTATCAAAAGTAATTTTACTTATCTTAGAAAGTCTCTCTAGTGCATCTCCTTCTTTTACTAAAATACCATGTTTAGAAACATTGCCTATTGCTGCTACTATAGCAGTTGGAGTTGCCAATACTAAAGCACAAGGACAAAATACAACAAGAATTGTAACAGCTCTTATTATTTCACCTGTTACTAACCAAGTTAAAATAGCACTGGAAAAAGCAGCTATAACAATATATGTTGCCCATCTATCTGCTACACCTACTATTTTTGCTTTGCTAGCATCTGCACTTTCAACTAGCTTTATCATTCTTTGAATAGAACTATCTTCTCCCACTTTTGTTGCTTTCATCTCAAAAGATCCAAATTGGTTAACTGCACCAGAATATACACTATCTCCTTCACTTAAATCAAGTGGAATAGATTCTCCACTCATAATAGAATTATCTATAGAAGTTTTTCCTTTTATAATTAATCCATCCACTGGTATTATTTCTCCTGGGTTAACTCTAAGTATATCTCCAACTTTTACATCTTTTGCATTAATAGATTTTTCCTGATTATTTGCTATTATTCTTGCTAATGTGGGTGTTAAGTGTACTAGTTTTTCAATTCCTTTTCTTGATTTTTTTACTGTGAATTCTTCAAGAAATGCTCCTATTTGCATTATAAATGCAACTTCACCAGCTGCAAATACCTCTCCAATTATAACTGATGCAATTAGTGCCATGGATACTAGTACATCTGCTTTTATATCAAACTCTGTAAATAAACCTTCTATAGCTTCTTTTATTATTGGTATTCCACAAAATATTATGGAAATCCAAGCAAAATCTAAATTAAATAGTTTTATATGGCTAAAACTAAATATAAGTGCAATACCTGATATTACTAGAAATATAATATCTCTTTTTATTTCATCTTCAAATATATTCTTCATAATATACTTACTCCTCCTTATCAAATTATACCCCCCAGGGTATACTTAAATTATACCCATAGGGGTATAATTTAGCAACAATAATATTTATTTCAAAAATAAAACAAGGTTATTAGCCCTTGCTAAACAACCTTGTTTTATAAAATTTATATTTAATTATATTTACATTCTTGAAAAGTATTCAATAGCTTTTGCAAAATCTTCTATTGTTTTATCTGCATCGCCATGTTCTATTCCTTCTTTAACACAGTGATGTAGGTGACCTTCTAATACTATTTGCCCCACTTTGTGAAGAGCTGATTTTGCTGCATTAATTTGCATAATTATATCTTCACAAGGCACATCTTCATCCACCATTCTATCAACAGCATTTAACTGACCTATTAATTTTTTCATTCTTCTGTGTATATTATCTGAATCCATACATTGTTTCATAAGTTATCCTCCTAATTGTTTTCATTTATATATAATGGATTTTTATCTATTTGTGTTATAGTCATTATATTATTATATGTTAAATTTTACTAGATAATTTTCCTGATAATTTTTAACTTCTTGCATCATAATTAATTTCACAAATTAGATTATTTATATCTAAATCCTCAAACATATTATATTCATTTGAAAAGAAAGATAGCAGTATTCTTATTCTTTCCTTTGATTTTAAACCTTCACCTATATCAACTTTATTAAAAACTTTATTTCCTACTATTCTACTTTGGTCATCTTTTAATATTACTTTCAGATTGCTTAGTGATTTTATCTCATAACTTTTCAAGTTAAGTAAATATGCGTCTACGTATAGTCTATTTCCTTCTTCATCCATTGATTTTATTATTAAGTTTAAATCATCATTTCGACTATTATTATTCTTATTTCTTGAATAATATGTTTTTGTAAATTTGCTACCTTCAAATATTTTTCTTATTTCCTTAAACTGATCTTTTAATTTATTTTTAAATATATTAACTTCTTCATATGGATATGATAATAACCCTTCATATATAATATTTATATTGTTATTATTAAGATTAATTAGTGTTTCAATTGTTCCAATAACGTCACTATTATTAATTCCCACAATTCTTTGATAAATAAGCAAGTTATAACAGTCACTAAAAACTACTTTTATAGGAAAAATCTCACTTGGATTATCTAAAGTTGGTTTTAAGTTTGTTTTTACTGTTTTATCTTCATCGTATATTTTATTTAGATATTCTTTAGGTCTTGTAGATAAGTCTATTAAGTATTTTTTCTTACCGCAGGATACTGAAGTTCTATAATTGCTTTTAAATTTGGCACAAGCTAAATTATTATTTTTATATTTCTCCATATTAAAAATTTCTATTAACTTCTCACTCTCATATTTGTAAATCACACCTAATTCATAACTTATTAAATTGTCATGACCATCTTTATAAATTTGAGGATTTTCATACTCTCCTCTAATCATTATATTATCTATTTTATCCCCAGTAAAATCTCCCACAAAAAGTTGCATATTATATCCATTGTATGGCACATTTACAGTAATGGGCAAATCATTCTCTCTATTTATAACAAGCTGTAAGCTATTTGCATGATTATTTTTTTCATCATGAAATTCCCCAACTAATACAACGCTATCATCTGAATATTTATTAGTTATGCTCCCATAAGCTACATCAATTATCACTTTTTTATTGTTGAATATCATAAAAACTCCTCCCCCAATTATTTAATCCTAATATATTACTTATTTATCATGGATTGTCCTTATTACTAATACTATCCCATGTTAAAAATTTATAATATTTTTATTTTGGAGGAGGGTTTTGTTTTTATATAACAATATTTTTATTTTCCAATTTAATTATTCTATCACATGTTAAAACAGATGTTAGTCTGTGAGAAATAGAAAGCACAGTTCTTTCAGAGGATACGCCCCTTAGCACAGAAATAATTTTTTCTTCTGTTTCTGAATCTAAATTTGCTGTAATTTCGTCTAGTAACATAATTGGTGGTGATGTTACTATAGCTCTTGCAATTGATAGTAATTGTCTTTGTCCTTGTGAAAAAAGATGAGGAGATGCTAATGTGTCGTATCCTTCTTCTAGATTTATTATATAATCATGTAAGCCTACAAATTTCATGGCATTTTCTATATCTTTTTTACTTATTTTTTCGTCTTTTAAACTAATTTGTTCTCCTACACTTCCCTTAATAAAAGAAAAAGACTGCTCAACATATCCAAAGATTTTTCGCTTTTCATAATTAGGTATTTCACTAACTTTAACATTACTTAAAGTGACACTACCACTACTTGGCTCTAAAAGCCCAAGAATTAATTTAAAAAGTGTTGTCTTTCCCGAACCTGTTCTTCCTGCAAAAGTTACGCTTTCTTTGTGTTTTATGCTAAGGTTTACATTTTCTAAAATATTTTCACCTTCTTCATAGTTGAAGTTTACATCTTTAAGTTCTATATCTAAGTTACTATTTATAATTTTCTCATATGTAAAATCAACTTTCTTCTTTGTTTCTTCTTTTTCATTTAAGAATTCATCTATTCTATAAATTCCTGCTATGGACTGTTGAATATTTTGTAGTTCCATACCTAAATTTTCTATTGGTGTAAATATATTATTTATTAACTCTATAGCTGCTGCAACAGTACCTATTGAAATTCCTAAAAAAGATAAATAATCACTAGATAAAATAACTACAATAGCTATGACAACTGCTCTTAATACTAAAATTATAGGCGAAAAAATTGAGTCATAGAAATTTATTTTATCCATAGCTTCATAACTTTTATCTAAGTAATCCACATATTTATTTTCCATATATTCTTCCTTAGCAAAAGATTTAATCATTTGTATATTATTTATACTTTCTGGTATATGGTTGTTTACCTTAGCTGTTAAAACACGATACAATTTTTGAGCTTTTAACATTTTTTTCTGAAATTCTCTAGTCAAAAAATACACTGCAGGTATTATAAATAAAACTAGAATTGCAAGCTTGTAGCTAAATATCCAAATGGAAATCACAATACCTATAATCTTAAAAGCATCTACAAACATACTGACTATACCACTTGTAAATAATGAACCTACAGCTTCCACATCGTTGGAAAAACGAGATACTACGGATCCACTTTCATTAGTAGACAAATACCCTATAGGGATTTTCTCCAACTTTATCATCATTTCTTCTTTAATTTTTCTTATGATTTTTTGTCCAAATATAGTTATGATTCCTTCTTTTCCAAAGTTGAAAATACCAAGAAGCACAATTGTTGCAAAGTATAGTAAAGATGGAAATAACAAACTTTTTCCTCCAACTGTCAAATAATCATCTATAATATATTTTAATACTTGAGGTGTTGCTAAACTAAAACCAATAGTGCCAATTATTATGAAAAAAAGTAAAAAAGTAAGTAATTTATATTCTTTAAATACATTTATTATTAATTTTACAACCTTACTGTTGGTTTTTATATGCTTTTTACTCATCTTTATCACCTTCTTTTCTTTGTTGTAAAGAATAAAGTTGATTGTATAGTTTAGATGAATTTAATAATTTTTCGTGATTTCCATATTCCAATGTTTTATTATCATTTATCAATATTATTTCATTTAAGTATTTAAAAATTGATAGTCTATGGGAAATTAATAAAATTAAGCAGTCTTTATAATGGTTTTGCAAGTTACTTATTATGATTTTTTCCGTGTTCATATCAACTGCTGAAAAAGGGTCATCTAATATTAGTATTTTATTTTTATGATAAAGAGTTCTTGCTAAAGCAATTCTAGCTTGTTGACCTCCACTAAGTCTTATTCCACCATTGCCCACTAGAGTATCTATTCCATGTTCCATAAATTTTAAATCTTCAGTAAAACAAACCATATTAAGCACATGAGTAATATCTCCCTTATCTCCTAAAGTTATATTGTTATAAATAGTGTCTGAAATCAAATGAGGATTATGTCCTAAATAAGATATTATTTTACTTCTTTCATATTCAGTATAATCTCGCAGTTCTTTATTATCTATTGTTAAACTGCCCTCATAGTCATATTCTGCTAAAAATATTTTACCTATGGTTGATTTTCCACAACCTATAGGTCCTGTTATTCCAATTATTTGGTTTTCTATTCCTTGGAAATTAAGATTTTCTATTATATATTCTTCACTATATTTAAAATATAAATTATTAGCTTCTACCTTTGTATTTTCTTCTATTTTTTCAAAGTTTTTATCTATTTGACTGTATTCTTTTAAGTAAGGTTTTATTCTATTCCAGGATACTCTAGATTTTTGAATTGTATTAAATAGCCTAGCAATTCTACTGGCTTTTACTGCCATTACAGAAAATATGGAAATGTAAGCAGAAAACTCACCAATAGTAAAGACACCTTTGTAAACTTTTTCTCCCATGAGAATTATGACAAATACAATTCCACCCATGGCAATAACATTATAAATTGGTTGCATGGCATTTTCCCATATATTTGCTGTAATTGCTTTTTTCTCAAAGTCTTCTAGTTCTTTTTCATAAATCCTTTTATTATCCATCTCTCTTCCATATAGTCTATATAAAATTGCATTGTCTATCATGTCATAAGTTATATCTGATACTTTAGATATTTGACTTCTATAAGCTTTTGTAAATTTAAAAATAATTATTTTTAATTCTTCTGCAATTAATATGGCAACAGGTATAAAGAGGCATGCATACAATGTAATTTTAGCATCATACTGTAGCAAAGTTATTAAATATGACACAAAGAGAACTCCTGTGTCAAATACTTCTGTAGTAGATTTTCTCATACCTTCTACACAAACATCTACATCAGAAATAGTCTTTGTCATAATACTACCCATGTTCTCTTCACTTAACTCTTTTTCAGTTTTATTCAAAATATTATTATAAAGCATAAATCTCATGGTTGCTGTCGTCCTATTTGCAAATTGTCGCACATAATATCTTTTATAATATCTGAAAAATTGAACTATAAATGTAATAAATATAAATATTAATGCTAAGCATATTAAGTTATTAAAACTAATTTTTGCAATTAAAGCATCAATTAGTTTTCCTTGATAAATAGGTCTTGCAACCATTCCTACATTGTACAAAATCCCAAATATAGTGAGCAAAATTACTGTCTTCTTTTCTTTAAACCAGTAATTCTTTATTTTATCAGGATTTCTTATAGACTGGGTTAATCTTTTTTTCATATATTCCCCCCTATAAATTTATTAATTGAGCTTTTCTATTTCTAATACTTTCTTTATACAATTATCATTTTCGAAATTAGAAGTTTTTTCGCAATCTTCTATTTTGTAATCGGGGATTACTTTTAATTCTTCATCACATATTCCATCTTTATCTAAATACATACAACTAGCCATTCTAATAATTAAACCACTATTTTTTAGGTTAATTAATACAGGGTCTATAACTCCACCATCTCCTCCTGTAGACTCTCCTATTACTGTTGCAAATTTCGTTTCTTTACAAAACATAGAAAATAACTCTGATGAAGAAAATACTTTTTCATCAACAAGTAAATATATGTTTCCTTTAAATTTCAAATTAGGATTTCCTTTTATAGTATAAGACGTATTTTCAAAATCAGTAAACTGCTTTAAAATTTCCTTTGGTCCATTCTTTTTTATATGCTCAGGTAAATTTTTTATGGGCTGTAATTTTATATTTCTTTTTTGTGTGTATTTTTTAATTGTTTTACAGTTGTTTCTATAAATTCTATAACCACTTACTTTTCTATCTTCTTTTATAAGTTTAGATAGTACTCCTTGCCAATAACTATCACTTCCACCTGCATTATCTCTTATATCAATAATTAAAGCTTCGTGATTTTCTAATGTGTCAATATAGTTCCCTATTTTATTGAAATCTTCGTTAAAAGATCCTTCACTTGAAGACATTGAAGGGAAATAAATATATCCAACCTTATCTTTGATTATATCTTCTAGAGTTAATTTTTTTTTGAAAAAATACTCCTTTTGTATTTTTATTTTTGGCTTTATAGAATTATATCTATTTAAAACTTTTTCATCACTCAGAAAATCATACCAATTATTATTTGAATATGCTGTTTTAAAAAGTTCAAACCTACTTTTATTATCTATTAATTCCGTATGTCGATTATGTAAATCATCTACTATTGATGACATTTCTTCTATAAACTTCTCATCATCAGGCGTATCTTCAATTCTCTTTAGGTATTTTTCTTTATTTTCTAGCCAATCCACATTATAATGTCTTTTATTTACATATAAATAAGGATATCCTTTCTTTACGTTACTGTACAAACATTCAAAATCCTCTATTTTTTCACTTTTAGAGAGTTGACTATTTTTAGAATAAATACAATTACCTAGTCCTAATATAATTATAAAAATCATTATTAAAAGCAATATTTTCTTTTTCATATAGTTCACATCCTTATTATTCCAATTACTTTGCCCATTGTAACATTACTTTTTAAAAAATTCAAATAACAAAATTTAATATGTATTCTAAATTTATATTTATACTTTATGATATATTTAAAATAATAATCATACTTAGCAAAAGTTTTTTAAATATTCACAAAAAATAAAAATAGGAGCTAAATAATAGTATATCTAGCTCCTTATATTTCATCTAATTTTAGTTTATATTTTAATATTTATATAGCTTCACAAAAGTCTCGTTATAAGTTACTTGACCACCTATATCTGATATACCTGATTTTATTATCCAGTTAGGGTTTCCGTGTTTTTTCCACCAACCTGCATACATCATCACCACATCATCACATATAGAATCATCAATTTGCACTAAAACTTCTATTTTTCCTTCTCTTGATTCCATGGTTATTAAATCATCTTGATATAATTTATGTTTAGATGCCATCTTCTTATTAATAAATGCTTTTGCTTTGTTTTCGTAGTCCATACAATGTTGACTGAATAAAGAGTCACTTCCATGATTTGTTAATAATCTAAAATTATATTCTTCGTCTGCCTTATTAAGGTTTAAGGCATTTTCATTTATAAATATCTCAAACTTTCCAGACTCAGTTTTAAATTTTTTATCTTCCCAAGGGATGCCTTCATGTATTGTAAAATAGTTTTTTGCAAGATAATCTAAACTTATATCTTTGTTTATATATCTTAATGGTTCGATAACTTTTTCCAAATACTCTTTTTTTCCCACATAAGGATACTCCGTAAGGTTTAATCTTCTAGCTACTTCTTGGAAAAAATAATACTCATCCATAAAATTATTTTCTGGCTCCAATGCTTTTTCAATATATGTTAAATATGGATTGGTCATAGAACTATATAGTAAATCTTCACTTTCAAAAACACTTGTAACAGGAATAAATAAATCACAACTTTGTGCTGTATCCGTTAAAAACAAATCAAAACATACTTTAAATTCAATTTTAGACATTGCTTTTTCTAATTTTTTTAACTCAGGTAGCTGATTTAAAAGATTACTCTTTGTTATTACTGCCATCTTAATATTCTTCTCTTCAATAAAATCACTTATTTTACTTACATAGAAAAATTCATCATCTGCATATTTATAACTGTGGTAAGGATCTGTGTTTAATACATCTGGATAAACCCTATTGGCATAATTCACTCCGCCACCACTATATCCTATTTGACCTGTTATAGCTCCTAGTGTATTTATATATGCAATAGTACTTCCACCATAATTATATTTTTGCATACCATATCCTTGTAAAATAGTCGAATATGTTTCTACATATTTTTTTACTAAAAAATCTAGATGTGGTAAAGTCACTCCACACATTTTGCATAAATTTCTTAAGCTTAACTTATCTAAATAAGCCTTGTATTCATCAAAGTTTTTTATATATTTATTTATGTAATCCTCATCATGTAAGTTTAATTCGATTATCCTTTTTCCCATTGCTAAAGCTAAAGCCCCATCTCCACCAGGTTTTATCCTTAAATGAAAATCAGCTTGCTTTGCTGTAGATGTAAGAATCGGATCAATAACTATAACATAAGCTCCTGACTTTTGAGCTATTTTGATCATATTCATTGTATGTATTGTTGTGTTGGCTGGATTTTTACCCCATACTATTATAGTTTTACTATTTAACATATCTTCCAGCGAATGACTTTTCACATCGCCAAAATTTCTTTTTTGAGCCTCTATACCTGCACTCCAGCAAGGTCCACCTTTTTGTTTACAACTGCCTCCAAAAAAATTAAAAAATATCTCTCCAATACTTTTAAGAAGACTTCCACTTCCATATTGTTCATAATATATAAAGGATTTTGATCCATAGTTTTCTTTATAATAACTCAACTTTTTTGCCATAATATCTATGGCTTCTTCAAAAGTTATTTCTTCCCATTTATGATTAACCTTTAGTAAAGGTTTATATTGCCTATTTAGATGATTATGCCTTTTTACATGTTTTAGTCCTTTTTTACAAATAAACCCTTTTGTATATGGATGGCACTTGTCTCCTTCTATTTTCGCAATATTGTTGTCTTCAGTATATACATTAAATTTACATGCATCATAGCAATCTAATGTACAACCTCCACTTAAAACTTTCATCTTTTCACCCTCATTTTACCTAGAAATATTTTATATACAAATACAACTGCATCCAAGGAATATATTACTTCTACTTGTGAATTCTTTACTTTGTATTCTTTACACAACTTTACTTGTTCACATACAGTATATCAAAATAATATAAGAAGTGGTAAATTGTTTTTAGTTTCACAAAAAAAGCTCATTTAAAATAGCAATGAGCTTTTATAATTTAAAAATAATTTTTAGCTTTTAACTTTATAACTTCATAAGTTGACTTATAAACTTTATTTACTTTTTCTATTTTGTTTTTATACTTTTTCCCATTGATAATTGTTATTAGAAAAACATCCTCACTTAAAATTTTTTCCACAATGTAATCTTTATTTTCAACTTTGTAATAAACATAAAAATAATTTTCATTGAGTACTTCTATCTCCTGTGAGACGTAATTCTTTTTACCAACAACCAAATTAAATTTTGAATTTTCATGTATAATATTACTCATACTTTTTTCACTTTTAAACAGCACTTTTAAATTAGTATAATACTTTTGTATTTCATCAATTTCATTTATTAATATTTCCTTGATTGTAAAAAGGGCAACGCTATCCTTATTATTTATTATAAATAGCTTAAAAGTATCCTCTTCATAATTTAGTTCTGTTGAGAACTGATTTTCTCCCCATAATCTCCCTTTTACTTTTTCTATAAATATTATGCTTCCATTAGTATTAAACACTTTCACTTTTATCAAACTTTCAGCAAAATTTCGGATCAAAAATCTTAATTCATTTTTACTAATATCAACATATAAAATATCCTTTTTTACTCTTCCGGGGTATTCGTATAATTGTTTTGAGATACTATCTTCTATAATTAAATTTATTAATACAGTTTTATTACAGTAAATATTATACACGGAATATAATTTAACACTAATAATTAATTTATCATCATTATAAAAAATATTTTGGATTTCTGGAGAAATTAATGGTTTTTTATAAAAATCCATAAAATTCCCTCCCTTTTAAATTCTTAATTCATAATATGATAAATAAATATTTCAGTACCTTTTATTAATATATATTTTAATTTATTATGCAATTATTTCAATCTGATTATTTTCAGGTCCTAGTACACAACTTTCATAATACTTGTCACCTGTCATGCGTGGTCCACTAATTATTTTATACCCTGCTTTTTCCAAATCATTAGTTAACATATCAACCTTTTCCTTACTTCCCACACTAAATGCCAAATGAATATATCCACTTTGTGTTAATGACTTTTCTCTTATTTTAACTTCTGGTCGTGTCATTATCTCAAGTCTCGTATTATCATCAAAAGTTAAGAAGTAAGTTTGAAGTCCAGTTAAAAAATTATGATATTTCTCATTTGCCTTTGCTCCAAAATACTTAACATAAAAATCCTTTGTACTTTCCAAATCATTTACATACATTGCTACATGTTCTATTCTCATTCTCTTCTCTCCTATTTTATAAGTATATTTAATTACTTTACATAATTGTTTTTTTTGTTATTGTAAGGTTTGATTTTAATGAATCCTTACACAATAAATTTATGCCCCACATAATATATTCAATAAGATCATGAATTTTAATTAGCTCTGGTAATTCTTCTTTTTCAAATATATTATTTAAATTTTCTTTAATATTTGAGTAATCATCTACAATAGTAGAACAAATACCAATAGCCTGAGGATTTAACATAGCTATAATAGACTGAGTGTATCTAGTAATTAATTCTTCGTGACCTTTTTTTGAATTTAAAAGTATTTCCATATTATCTGTAAGGTCAATCGGTAAATATTGAACCTCACCAGCCAAGTTATTCATTCCTTTAAGCATTCTTCCATTTACTATAATCCCTACACCTGCACAATGATTAGCTGGTTGGAATAATAAGCAAATATCTTCGTAATTTTCTTGATCTAAATAAAATCCAATTGCTGCTGTATTAACGTCATTGCCAAAAATAATCTTTTGCTCGTATTTTTCCTTTAACAACTGAATAATATTAATTTCATTGAAATTATCTATGCCTGTAGATATTACTTTTTCATCTTTTATAATTCCAGGGATACTAACACCAATAACTTTAATATTTTCTATTTTTTCTAAAACACTATCTAAAATTTCATAAATATCTTCAATAGAAATTTTAGGTTTAACAATTCTATTTTCCATTAAAAGCTCATCTTTTAAATTATAAACTCTGTAAACAAGATGAATTCTATTACTATTTTTAAAAATAGATAAACATAGATTTTTAGAATAATTACTATTTAATTCATAATGTTTTGAAGGTCTTCCTCCTGTAGATTTAGCATATCCAGATTCAATAACCTGATGGCTTTTTAATAAATCTGCGACTATATTATTAACACTTCCAAGAGACAGTCCCGTCAAAGTTGATAATTCGTTTTTTGTACACGCATCTCTATTTATCAAAGCATTAATTATTTTTTCCTGATTTATCTTTCTTAAATTTCTTGTATTACTAATGTTCATTTATTTTCCTTCTTTCAACTTAATTATTATTTTTATTAATTATCACAACAATCATTAATACTTTTAATAAGTCTTATTAAAAGTATTATAATATATATTTTGTTATAAAGGTAATTTTTATTATAATATTTTTTTATACAGTCTTTGTTTTATAAGTATCACTTGACTTTAACCTAAAAGTGAAATACTATCATTTTATAATACATAGGAATCCGAGGTGTGAATTTTGAATAAAGAACTTATTAAAGGTAGTACTGTTACATTAATTCTAAATACCCTAAAAAAAGAACCTACATATGGTTATGGAATGATTAAAGAAATTGAAAACAAATCTGGTGGATTATTTCTTTTTAAAGAAGGTACTCTATACCCTATTTTACATGATCTTGAGAAAAACAAGTTAATTGAATCCTTTTGGGAAAGTGAAAATGGTAGACGTAGGAAATACTATAGAATTACAAAAAAAGGCTTAACCGAATTGAAAAAACGTGAAAATGAATGGGAAGTATTTAGCAAAACAATGAATCTAGTATTAGGGGGGCAACACTAATGACTATTGAAAATAATACTATTGAAAACTTTCTACAATCTGCGTGTAGATTTATTTCCACAGAAGAAAAAGCAAAAGATATGAAAGATGAACTTAAAGATCACATTTATAGTTATATTGAGGAATATACGGAGGATGGTATGAGCAGTAATGCTGCCACAAATATGGCTTTAAAGCAAATGGGGGATCCTGATATTTTAAGTAAAATTTATAAAGATAAAATTTATAAGTATAATAAATTATTTAGAATTTTTTCACTAATAATAATTACATCCATATTTATATTTAGCGACTTTGCTTATATTTCTTTAAATAGTTTTAATAATTTTCAAATTTTTCTATGCTCTTCTTTTACTATACTTATTTCTTTACAAAGTATATTTGAGATTATGGATTTTATAAGAATTATAAAAAAAGATGGTGAACTTTCTAAAGAAGATCCTCTTTTTTATATTCAATCCTATAAAGAATCTATTTGGGATGAAAAAGCCATGAGATATATCCAAACTTTTTTATTTGGATTTTGTCTTATACTTTTTATATCTCTTATAAATAAATTTAATAATATTGAATCAATAGAAGTATTCTCCTCTTCTTTAGAAATAATAAATAGTATAAGTTTTATTTTACTTATATTAATGAGTGTGTCCATATTTAACCCTAAGAGAAAAAGTGCAATTGTATATAATGAAGGTATACTTATGTTTAATTCATTTGTCCCCTTTTCTAGTATAAATGGATATATGTGGTCAAAGGAAAATATAAATGGAAAAACTTGTTCTAGTCTTGCATTTTCAACTGAAAAAACATCTTTTATCAAAAAATCATCTTTAATTTCCAATGAGAGAGCTTGCATAAAAGTTAGCTCTTCTCAAATTACTTTGTTAAATGAACTGTTTAAAAGTAATAATATAGGCGAGATTAATGGCTAAGAATAATTAATATAAAATTTTAGATAGTAATAAAGAGTAGTAATTTTTCTCCATCATAATTTAAAATCACTACTCTTTTTCATTTTATTTAATTGTTTATTATAAACTTTTCTAATTCTTAATTCAATTTTTTTTATTATTATGTTGTAAATTTTATTGATTTTTATTGTTAATTGATAATAAGTATTGATTGATAACACTATCCATATTATAATTTCATTACAATAAAATATTTACAATATGAAGAAATAGCTCCCACGTTTCTCATATTCAATGGAGGTAATCATGGATTTTTTAATATCAATAATAGTCGCAGTACTGCTAGTAGCTTTTGGGCGCGACTTTATCAAAAAACATGCTAATATTTGTTATATAATAACTACAATATTATCAATTTTATTAATAGTAGGGTCTTATACAGGTGTTATTTGGACTTTACCTGCCTGGTTTACTACTACTATTCTTCCAATTTTAATAAAAAGTACTTTTTCTACTGCTATTTTTGTTATTGTTATGTACACAGGAGCTTTTAGAAATGGAAGTAAGTTAATTAAGTTTTTAATGCCAATTAGAGCTGAACTATCAATCATAGCAGGTATACTTACTTTAGCTCACAATATAAGCTTTGGTAAAAATCACTTTGTAAATCTTTTTACAGCACCAGAAACTATGCCAACTAATATGAAGGCTGCTGCTGGTGTTAGTATAATATTAATTGCAATAATGGTTCCACTTCTTATTACATCTTTCCCTAGTGTTAGAAAATGCATAAAACCTAAATCATGGAAAGCATTGCAAAGATTTGCCTATTTATTCTATGGACTAATATATGTTCACGTTATGTTAATAATGCTTCCAGTTGCTTTTTCAGGTGATACTAATTACATAATAAATGTGGCAGCGTACAGCGTTGTATTTCTAACTTATGCTGTAATGCGTATTTATAAGCTTGTAAGTAAAAAGTCATTTTCTAAATCAAAGCCAAGTTCTTCAATAGCAACTGCAAACTAAAAAAGTTGTAGATAGTTTATTATAATAACTATCTACAACTTTTTTAGTTCCTCAAATTACTAGTAAGCCAAAGCTTCTTCTATTTGGCTAAAATCATGGCGTATAATTTCAATTAATTTGAACTTTTCGTTTTCGTATTCATATTTAAATATGGTGCAATTAGGTATTCCTGTTTTCATCAGTTCACTGGTATCTTCAAAATTTGATAAGAAACATAAAGATGCCAATCCATGGGATACAACTAAAACAGTGTTATGATATTCTTTTTCCATTATTTCTGTGCAAGTTTTAAGCATTCTTTCTTTAACTTGTGACAAAGATTCTCCTCCATATTGTAAAAAGAAACTTTCATAATCTTTTTTATCTGTTGGTTTTAAATCTACACTTTCACCTTCAAATAAACCAAAATTCATTTCTTTTAAACCTTTTAATCTTACATACGGTATTCTTCCATTAGTGGCTATTTCTAAAGTGTCACAACATCTTTCTAAAGATGAGCTATAAGCATGGTCTATATGAATATTTTTTAAATACTCCCCCGCTATTTCAGCTTGCTTTTTTCCAAGTGGTGTAAGCGGTGAATCACAATGTCCTTGCATTTTTCTTCTTAAATTAAATAAAGTTTGTCCATGACGCATTAAATATAATGTTTTCTTCATATCCATTCCCCTTCTAACTTTAATGATAAATGTATTTTTAACTACCTAATTTTTCATACATATGGTAATTGTAGCATAAAAACTATTACGGTTAAGTAAATGGTATTGTCTACTTAGTCTAATGCAAAATTACGAAGATACTCCACATCCAAGACATGAATTTTTTTATCTATAATAGAAATTACTTTTTCTTTTTTTAGTTCATGTAGAATTCTATTTACACTATTCCTTGTTGAAACCCCACAAAATCCTGCTATATCTTCATTTGTAATAAGAAAATCTATTATAATTTTATTATTTTTTTGTTTACCAAATTTACCAATTAGTTCATAAATAAATGCACAAACAGCACCTTTTTTTCCATTCATTATAGTTATTTTATGATTATGCATACTCTCCAATAATTTAGTCCTGTAATAATCTTTTATATAAGTTTGTAATTCAATATCATTATTAACATAATTCCAAAATGTAACTCTTGGAATTTTATAAAATACAGCTTCTTTAGATTCAATCCTTACATTAAAGGGTGATGATGTGTTGGAGCTTATTTCATCTCTTAATAAAGAAATTATATCTGGCTCACATATGTATGAAATATTAAATTCCCTTCCATCTTTCAAAATAACACTTGTTTTTATTACTCCTTCTTTTAAAACATATGTATATTTTTCACCTAATCCATAAAATGTTAAATATGAATGATATTTCTTCCTTATAGTTTTTGTATTATTTTTTTCTAAAAAATCAAGTAAAAATTTTGCATTCATAAATGTCCCTCCCCAATGATATGTAACGCTATAAAACTCTTCAGTTTTTATGTCTTTTAACTTTTATTTTGTATTAAAAGATGTTATCAAATGGTAACATCTCATGGTACATTATAATATTTCATTCTAAATTATACTAGTTATTAAATTAGAAATTAATAATTTATTACAAAATGGAGGAAAAAACTATATGAAAAAATTTAAACTGCCTTATGATTCAAAAACAATAAGTCTAAATTTACAAACTAATAATTTTGCTGGACTTTTAGAATCACAACAGGGGACTTACAAATGCAAAGAAAGTGAAACTGATATTGTTGAAAGATCTTTAGACAATCCAATTGCAAGTCATACTCTAGAGGAATTAGCAAAAGATAAAAAAGATATTGTAATAATAAGCAGTGATCATACAAGACCTGTGCCATCTCATATTATTACTCCTATTTTACTTAGAAGGATTCGTAGTGTATCTCCAGATGCACGTATACGCATCTTAGTTGCTACTGGCTTTCATAGAGAAAGTACAAAAGAAGAATTAATCTTAAAATACGGAAAAGAAATTGCTGAAAATGAAGAAATAGTAATGCACATATCTACTGATGATTCTTCAATGAAAAAAATTGGTACTCTACCAAGTGGAGGAGAATGTCTAATTAATAAAATTGCTGCAGAGGCTGATTTACTTATAGCAGAAGGTTTTATTGAATCACACTTTTTCGCTGGATTTTCTGGAGGAAGAAAATCAGTACTTCCAGGTATAGCTTCATATAAAACGATTATGGCAAATCACTGTGGAGAATTTATAAGCGATAAAAATTCTCGTACAGGAAACATTGCTAATAATTTAGTTCATGAAGATATGGTATATGCAGCAAGAACTGCTAAATTAGCTTTTATTGTCAACGTAGTTTTAAATGGAGACCATAAAATTATAGGTTCTTTTGCAGGAAATTTTGAAAAAGCTCACTTAGAAGGTTGTAACTTTGTTAACAGCTTAGCTCGTGTAGATAAAGTCAACTGTGATATTGCCATTTCTACTAATGGAGGCTATCCTCTTGATCAAAATATTTATCAAGCAGTAAAAGGTATGACTGCAGCTGAGGCTACTTTGAACAAAGATGGAATTATTATAATGGTTGCAGGATGTCGTGATGGTCACGGTGGCCAAGCTTTTTATGATAATGTTGCCAATGTAAAAAAAGCAAAAGAGTTTTTAAAATTAGCAAAAAAAACTCCAAGGCTAGAAACTTTACCAGAACAATGGACCTCTCAAATTCTGGCGAGAATTTTAGTAAATCACAAAGTAATAATGGTATCTGATTTAGTAGACCCAGCTTTAGTTACTGGATTACATATGGAAATAGCAAAAAATATAGATGAGGCACTAAATCGTGCATTTGAATTAAAAGGTAATGATGCAAAAGTTGCTGTAATACCTGATGGATTAAGTGTAATAGTTGAAAATAATAATTAATGTTTTATAAATAAGAAAAATCACAAATGAAATAGGGGGAATTGAAATATGTTTCAAAATTTAACTGCTGAATTTTTAAGTACAGCACTTATGATTATCTTTGGCGTAGGAGTTCATTGCGATGAAGTTTTAAAAAACACTAAATACAGAGGAAGTGGCCATCTATTTGCCATCACAACATGGGCTTTTGGTATTACAGTAGCATTATTAGTTTTTGGTGGTGTATGTATGAATCCTGCCATGGTTCTTGCTCAATGTATATTAGGAATGATACCTTGGTCTTCTTTTATACCTTACACTATAGCTGAACTTTTAGGTGCCTTTGTTGCTTCAATAATAGTATATCTAATGTATGCAGATCATTTTAAAGCTAGTGAAAATGAGGTTGATCCTATTGCTGTAAGAAATATTTTTTCTACTAATCCAATTATCCGTAATTTACCTAGAAATTTCTTCGTAGAATTCTTCGCTACTTTTGTATTTATAAGCAGTATACTAGTAATTGCTACAAAACATGAAGATATGTTAGCAATAGGAGTTGGTTTATTAGTATGGGCAATAGGTATGGCTCTTGGAGGACCTACTGGATTTGCCATGAATCAAGCTAGAGATTTAGGTCCTAGACTTGCATTCCAAGTACTACCAATAAAAAGTAAAGCTAATAACGATTGGCAATATGGATTATTAATACCAGGAATAGCTCCTTTTGCAGGTGCTGCATTGGCTGCTTTATTTGTTCGCTTTTATTTTGGAGTATAAAATCAATATTTAGATTATTTGTTTCATTATAAAAATTTAATATTCCTATTGAATAATTATTCAATAGGAATATTTCAATATCTCTAAATTATTATTTCACTTACAATGTTTAATTCATTTTAAGGTAACTCTCTTGTAATTTTTTCACCTCTTCTAACTCTTTTATGCATTCTTTAGCTTCACTGTTATTTATATATAATAAACAAGATACATCATCATTTTTTTCACTAATTCTAGTAGTTACTCTAACATGATCTTCTAAAACTTTAGTTTCAAATTTATATATTAAATCAAGGTGGCATTTTTCATTGTCTATAATTACATTTACACTGTCTGATACTATTTCCATATCTACATCTCTTTTTGTATCACTTTGCGATATATTTCCAAATTTTGTGTATTTGTATGAATGTCCTTTATAATCAAATCTATTACTAGTCTTTATTTGTTCTAGTATGTATTTTCCCTCTTCTACTTCATTAACAAAATCATCTTCTTCATAAAAGTAGTATTTTGAAAAATAATCTAATTTATATTTGCTCATATTATCCTCCTAAATATAGTTTGAATTTAGTATCTGCAATTATATAAAGTAAATTCTACCTCTTTTAATTTGATTTATTATGTTGTATCATAATGTTTATGTTACAAGTATAGGAGGCAATTATGGAAGATACAACAATTTCAGTAGAAGAAATGATAGAATTTATATATAGCAAATGTGCAGGAAATATTTCTAAAAATGAGATAGAAATGATTTTAGATTTACAAGAAGAATTTTTAGCTTCAAAGGGTTTAATTGAAATAGAAGAAGATGAAATATATTAACTTCTAATTTAAAATATTTTAGATTTCTTTTTAATTTGGAGGATAAAATGTGTATTATTAAAACTAAAAGATTATTACTGAGGAAAATACAACAAAATGACTACAATGAAATGAAATCAATTTTACAAGATGAAGAGTTAATGCTTTTAGGTTGGGGAAGAACTTACTCTGATGAACAAGTTCAAATTTGGATTGATAAAATCACAAATCAATATGAATACTTTGGTTTTAGTTATTATATTACAATGGAAAAATCAACTGATTCAGTAGTTGGAATAATGGGAATACTGCCCGTAACTATAAAAGAAGTAAATTACATTGAAATTGCTTATATACTAAAGAAAAAATATTGGAACAAAGGATATGCCACAGAAGGAATAAGTGCATGTGTAGACTATATATTTAATGTTCTTAATGCTGATAAGTATATAGCTCAAGTAATTCCTGAAAACATTAATTCAATCAAAGTTGCTGAAAAATTAGGAATGAATGTTATAGATGAATATATGAGAGAACACAAGGGAAAAGATGTATTTCATTTAATATATGGACAAACAAAAGAAGAGTATTTTAAACATAAAAAGGAGAGCTGCTTTAATTAGCTCTCTTTTTTCTACTTTTGTTTTAAAGTTAATAGGGTAGATGAAATACAGATGTTAATTCAGGATCACTTAACAATTGGTCAAAATGACTATGAGCAGAAATATATCCTATTCCATGTCTATCTTCATCTTTGTTAATAACTCTATATTCATTACAAGCATTGACAATAGCCTGATAATCTTCGTGATTCCTTGTTTTATATATGACTCTTTTATCTGATGGTACTTTTTTTATATATTTGGGTTTTAAATAAAACATTGCATCTTTTATTTTTCCTGAATTGTATAAATCAACAATTATGCTTCCATTTTTTCTATGCATTGGATGGTCGTCGTATTTGTATGTATGAGCCACATGAGTTACGCTTTTATATTTTTTTTCAAAACCTAGTGCAACTTCTCTCATTAAATCAAAGTGATTTCCTGATTTATTATCCATATCTGCAAGGATTAAAATATGTTCTTCTTTAATTCCTAAATCATATAGTGCTGCATAAAACTCTTTATTTCTAAGTTCTTCTTTTTCTTTCCTACTTTTATTTTCATAAAATTTATCCTTAAATACATTTACTCCACTTCCATCTGAACCTAATACTACAAATACATGATCTGTACCTAAGGTGTTTATTGCTCTTTTTAAAGCACTTCCACCCCACAATACCTCATCGTCTTGATGTTGAGGGTAGAACACAACATATTCTTTAAATACTCTGTTGTGAATGCCTATATCCCTTTCAATAATATAATCTGAATCTGTCTCTTGTATCCAAAATAATAATAAAATTAATCCTATAAAAATACAAAACAATAACTTTTTGTTTTTAATCATTAATGTTCACCACTTGTATAAGTCTTTTTATAGGATTATTCTATCCATTTAATAATAATATACTCTTTTTTACAAACTTCTTCTTCAGTTAGTACACCTTCTTATAATAAACAATTCCCTCCAAAGATGGAATATTCTCTTATCTAAAAGAGATGTTAAACTAGATAACATCTTTTTTTATTTTACTTTTTAGGAAATTTATTATTTAATCAAATATTGTTTGTCAATTAGAATCTTTTTCCGCTAGAAAACACATTTTTATTTGTTCTTTCGTATTTTTTGCCATATCTAATTCAGGTAACTCATCTAAGCTAAAAAATTCACCATCACATGTCTCAATATCCTCTTTAAACGCTCCACCATGTGTTTTACATAACGTAAAAACTTTACATACACCATAAGCATATCTTGGTAAAGACCAGGTATTTGTATTAATTTCTTTCACTAGTAATATTTTATTATATCTAAAAATTGCTGCAATTCAATTGCTCAATCTAATCATTGCATATTATCTACATCAGGTTTCATTATGATATCTAATATACTTTTAGGATCTTTTAGCTTATATGTAGGTTTTATTTTTTCTGTCTCATTTGCCCCCCATAATGCTAGTGCGAAGTCAACACCTGCATCTTTTGAACATTGCATATCATAAATAGAATCACCTATATATAGGATTTCTTCTGTCCTTGCTTTTGTAATTTCTACATACTTTTCCATAGGCTCTTTATCTGGTTTGTGTTTTATAGTATCATCTGCACAAATAACTAAATCAAAATATGTGTTTAGTCCAAATTTTAAAAAATCTGTTTCATATTCTTTTCTTGTCTTAGATGTTATAATACCTAGATTGAGGTTTTTGCATTTTAACTCTTGAATTACTTGCTTTATTCCTTCAAAAAGTATCATTTCGTCGCAATATTTTAACAAGTTTTCATTCCATTTTTCTTCAACGCATTGTAAATCTTTCATCCCAAGTATTGATAGGGCATCCTTTCCAGGTATACCTAAGACAAACTTTAAGTCATCTAAACTTTTATTAATACCTTCTTCTTCCATAGTTTTTTGTAATGATTTTAAAACTGCTTTTTCTGAATCTATTAAAGTACCATCCACATCAAATACTATATGCGTATATTTCATATAAACATCCCCCAATTATATTATTAATCTATTAAATCCTTAGCCATTTGTATTAATCCGTATTCATAATCATCTATAAATTCATCAGAAATAATGATGTTTGGCATTACTTCTTTTGGAATTAATAGTGTACAATAACTTTTTATTTCCTCTAATTTATTTGAAATGTATGAATTATTATATAAAACAATCAAATTTGGATTTACTAAAGCGATATATGATTGAATTATTTTTCCATAATATTTAACAATATTAACTCCATTAAAACCACTTGTAGCATATTCTAAATTATTATCACATATAGGAAGGTAGTGTAACTCTCCCGCAAAGTTACATGTTCCTTTCCATACATTTCCTTCTAAAATCATACTAGAGCCTATTCCATTGTGACCTTTATATATATTAACTACTGCTTTTATATTCTTTGTGTCATGTCTTTCCCAATACCCTTTAACAGCAACATTCATATCATTTTCAACATTTATAGGAACATTATACTTTTTTATAAAATAATCAATTAAATTTATTCCTTGTAACTCTGTATATTCTATAAAAGATACAATTTTACCATCTTTAACAGTACCTGCTACTCCAATCATTATACTTGCCAATTTAGTATATTGTGATTTTACTAATGATACTAGGTTATCCATTTCTTCAAGTATTCCATTTTTTAAATCAATACATCCATTATCTATTTTATTTTTACAAAAATCATTTACTATCCAATTAATCTTATTTCCTTCTAAATACAAGATCAATGAAACTGCATACATAGGATTTAAACTATACTTTTTCGCACATCTTCCTCCAAGAGAATTTTTCATACCAGCTTCAATAACCTCATTTTTCTCAATTAAATGTTCTATTACTGTACTTACAGTTGGAAAACTTAATCCTGTGTATTTAGCTATGTCTGTTTTGCTTATGGATTCGTTTTCCTTCAGTATATTGCAAACTGTTTTTATATTTATACTTTTTATAGTTTCTGAATTTGCCATTTAATTTACCACCTTCGATTATACTTATTAAAATAATTTTAAAAAGTATTTTAATAAGTATAATTAAATCAGTTTTTCTTCTCTATGTCAATATAATTAATAAAAAATTAAGCCCACTGTATTATCTTTCAGTGAGCTTAATTTTTTATAAAGCTCTTATATTCAGGATACATCTTTTCCCTGGAGTACTGTAACATTTATTACATGACACACACTTAGGCTTTTTTCTATCTCCATTTGCCCATTTATTTATTAAATCTGGCTCAGCAGTTAAGGGCCTAGATAAAGAAAAATATTCTATTTTACTATTATTTAATAAATCTTCCATAACTTCTAAATGTCTATTTCCACCTATTAATATAACTGGTATATCTATCATATCGGCTAATTTTATAGCATAATTTTTAAAGTAAGATTCTCTATCCTTTGATACTACTATCTTAGTTCTAGCTGCACCCATATTATTATTTACTACTTCTTGAATAGATTCATTTCCACCTGTTACTTCTATGGCATTTATTCCAAGGTCCACTAATTTTTTAGCCACATACAAACTATCTTCTTCTGTTAGTCCACCTTCTTTTATATAATCAGCAGAGTTTAATTTTATAAGTATTGGAAAATCTTGGCCAACTGCTGTTCTTATAGCTTCATATATTTCAAAAATTATTCTTCCTCTGTTTTCTATACTTCCGCCATATTCATCTTGTCTTTTATTATAATATGGTGATAAAAATTGACTAAGTAAATAACCGTGGCCACCATGTATCTCTACTCCATCGAATCCTGATTCTTTTACTCTACGAGCCGCTTCACCATAAGATTTTACTAAATATTTAATTTCTTCCTTAGTGATTTCCTTCGCCCATGTTCCAGTTACTTCATTTTTTATAGTTGATGGTCCCCAGATTGTTCTTTCTCCCACTTTGTAATAAGTCATAAATCCTCCATAAACAATTTGCATTATTATGTTTGAACCTAAACTATGAATTTTATCTGTGAATTCTTTGTATTCTGGTATAAAAGAATCATCATATATTCCCATCATACCAGGATTAGGTTGTTCATCTTCTGTTACAAAGGCATATCCTGTTATTAAGGTTGAGGCACCTCCCTTTGCTATTTCTTCATAGATGGCAGATAGCTTTGGAGTTAGATGCCCTTTTTCATCTGCTAAGTCTTCCCAAAGTGCTCCTCTAAAAAACCTATTTTTCATATTCATATTAAGTAATTTACTTTTATCAAAAAGAGTTTTCATTTTATATTCCTCCTAAGTTTTATTATTTATTAACTTAGTATACTTTGTCTTTTAAATATAAAAAAGTAGGCACTTTTTTGTAAGTTTTAATAGTTACTTAAAGGTAAGTATTATATTATTATCTTAAATAGTTTAAACTAGAGAGATAGAGATAATTGAGTTTTGAGGTGGTTTTTTGATAAATAAAGATGGTAAAAAATATGTATGCAAACTTGACTGGGCCTTCGAGCTTATTCGTGGAAAATGAAAGGCTGTTATACTTTGCCATCTATTAGATGGTACAAAGCGTTTTTTAGAATTGCAAAGAATTACCAGTGGTGTTAGCCATAAGGTACTAAATGAGAAACTTAAAGAACTTGAAGATGATGGATTATTGTTGAAAAAAGTATATAACGAACTTCCTCCTAAGGTGGAATATTCTCTTACCCAAAAGGGATATGAATATGCTAATGTTCTCAAAGATATAGAAGCACTCGGCGAAAAATATTTTTAAATCTAAAAAAGATAGTGAATTCATATTAAATTCACTATCTTTTTATAACGTCTACTACTTTTAATATTAAATTTTATGCTTTACTAAAATCTAAATTTTCCATAACTATAAAATCAACAAGTTTTTGACCATAAGGCAAACACATTTGTATAAAAGGACCTGTGGAAAACATTGCTATAATTGTTCCTACTCCTACAGTTCCTCCTAAAAAATATCCTACAGCTAAAAATAATGCATCTAGTACAATTCTGATGTATTTATATTCAAAGTTTATTTTTTCTTTTATTACAAAGGGTATGATATCATTTGGTGCCACACCTACATTTGTTGAAGATAGAATTGAAAATCCTATGGCAATTAAAAAGCATCCCCCAGCAACTAAAATCATTCTTATTATGTAACTATATGATTCTATTGGTAAATTAGAAACTAGATATATTCCCATATCTATAATTGGTCCTATTCCAATAACACATATTAGTGTACCTATTTTTATATGACTTTTATTAACTATTAAAATTGTTAAAAATAATACTACTAATATTATTCTATTTGCACTTCCCGTAGAAATACTCATTCCCAAAGCATTTAAACTATTTGCAATTCCTTGTGTAAAAACTGTAAAAGGATCTGACCCTATGTTAGTTTTTATAAATAAGGCTACTCCAAATTGTATAATAGCCATTCCTATGAGAAACATTGTTATTTTTTTAGTAGACTTCCACAATTTCTCCATTTGTACTTACTCCCCCTATTCATAATTTAATTCAATTATTTTTAAATATAACTTTTGAATACATTCCTTTGTAGAATATTATAATCTAACAATCCTGTCAACGTTTCCTCGTTAATTGTTTAATAATTATATGTCATATTAATTATATGTATAGTTCATTTATTTGCTATATAATAAATTTAATTCTTATTTAAATTTAATCATAAATTAAGCCCACTGCATTATATTACAGTGAGCTTAATCTTTTTATATGGTAAATATTTGTTTTCCTTCTTTAATTGTTTCTAGTACTTTTATAGTTTCTAGTTCTTCTACAGGTATTTCCAGTGGGTTTTTATCAACTATTACCATATCGGCTAGTTTACCAACTTCTAAAGATCCTTTACTGTCTTCTTCAAAATATTGATAAGCCCCATTTATAGTAACTGCTTTAATAGCTTCCATTACTGATATTCTTTGGTGTTCACCTAAAACTCTTCCAGATTCAGTTTTTCTATTGACAGCATTGTGAATAGCTAATATTTGATTTGGTATCTTTACTGGGGGATCTTGATGCAATGTGAATTTTATGCCTTTTTCTAATGCCCAACCTATTGGAGATATGTTTTGAGCTCTTTCAGGTCCAAATACTTTATTATAGTGTAAATCTCCCCAAAACCTAACATGATCGTTAAAGAATGTAGGTATAGCATTTAATTTTTTCACTCTATCCAATTGGTCATATCTAAGAGCTTGACAGTGAACCATAACTGGTCTTAATTCTCTTCCATGACCTGTTATTTCTATAGCTTTTTCGTAGCATCTTAAGAATTGCTCACAGGCTTCATCTCCATTTGTATGAACATTAACTTGAATATTCATTTCTATACAATCAACAAAATATTTAGTTACAACTTCATCACTTTGAGTTCCATATCCACAATAATCAGCTGGTTTTCCCTCTGGTACTACATAGTAAGGCTTGCTAAGCCAAGCAGTAAATCCTTGTGGCGAACCATCTAACCAAGTTTTTCCTCCACCTAATCTATAGTGATTTATGTACTCTCTTCTTGGAGTTTTTTCATTTTTCATTAAGTTTTTAGTTGAAGGTTGAGTAGCTAAACCAACTATATCTAAAAACAACATGTTATTTTTAGCACAAGTTTCTAAAATATCGTTGTAATGATTGGCTTCTTCTACAGATGCATCTTGTGTAGTCGTAATTCCTAGTGATGCATAAAGTTTTTGAGCTTTAACTACAGCTTTTAATACATCTTCAAATCCTGGGCTTGGTATTATTTTTTTCTTCTCACTATGAAGTATGGCATTTTCTTCTAAAACACCATTTGCTTCTTTTGAATCTGGTGAAACAGTTCTTACAACCCCACCTTCTGGTATTATATAGTCATCTCCACTGTATCCATAAAGGTCTAAAGCTTTTGAATTTACAACAGCTAAATGTCCTGACGCATGAGAGATGCTTATTGGTATGTCTTTGCTAACAGTATCCAAGTCAAATTTAGTTGGATGTAATCCTCCTTCAAACTTAGAATTATCGTAACCAAATCCTATTAGCCATTTCCCCTCTTCTACTGGGTTTTCTTTTAATTCTTTTCTTAATCGTTCTAATAGCTCTTCTTTAGAGTTTACATCTCCTAACATTACTATCATTAATGTTTGTGACATGGCAACTATATGACCATGGGGATCAATAAATCCTGGTAAAACTGTTTTCTTTTGTAAATCAATTTTTTCAACGTGTTTTTCTAAGGATAAGATCTCATCATTACTTCCAACAGCTTTAATTTTATCATCTTCAATTAAGATTGCCTCAACAATAGATTGACTTTTATCTACTGTGATTATATTTCCGTTAAAATATATTTTTTTCATCTGTAATCTCCTTTTAGATGTCATACATTTAGATTCATATATAATATTTCCTCTATTTTATTCCCTATGCTTCCTTTAATTCTTAGTAATATAAATACCTTTATCTATTACATACTTTTTCATCACTAAAAGTATCATAATCATATTCTTTGAATTTCGCTGTAGTGACTATATATTTATTATTTTCCTGCTATAGAAAGTCCTGTAACTAATACTGATGGAGAACCCACATTACTCATTGGGAATTTTAAATCATTTCCTATTGCTACTATGTTTTTAAGTAAGTCAAAATAATTTCCAGCTAGTGTGATTTGCTCCACTGGGAAAGTCTTTTTACCATTTTCCACATAGAAGCCTTTTGCTGCAAGAGAGAAATCTCCACTTACTGTGTTTGCTCCTGAGTGAAGTCCTGCTAAATCAGTGATAATAACACCCTCATTTATTTCCTTCATCAAATCTTCGAAAGACTTTTCACCTTTTCTAAGATATAAGTTACTTTCACTCACGTTAACAGATGAAGCGTAAGAAGCTTTGAACCCGTTACCGGTTGATTTTACTCCTTGTTTATGAGCTGTTTTTAAGTTATGAAGTAATGTATTTAATTTTCCTTCATAAACTAATTCTTTTGTAAAAGTTGCCACACCTTCATCGTCAAAAGGTGCTGATGCTAAACCACCTTCCATTAGTGGATCATCAACTATGGTAACTATCGGTGAAGCTATCATATCACCTTCTTTTCCTTTTAAAAGTGAAAGACCCTTTTGCGCTGCATCTCCACTGAAAGTTGATGCAAATGTTTCTAATAATTGTACCATTGCTTCGTTGTATATAATTGTTTTATAACTTCCTGATGGGATACTTTTTCCACCTAATTTTGATAAAGCTTCCTCCACACCTTGAGCTGCCATTTCTCTTGGTTTAACTTCATCTAAAGAAGATGCTACCACATAACCTACACCATCATTTTTTCCACTTTCATCCTCCACAACTGGCACTACATAAGAAGTTAAGATATTATCTTTATTATTAAGTTCCAATCCCTTTGTATTATAGATTCCATAGTTTGATGAAGAATAAGAAATTTTACAACCATTTATGTTTACAACTTTATCACAATAGTTTTTAGCTTCTTTTTCTAAATCTAATGCTAAATCTATCATTTTACCTGGGTCTATATTTTCTAATTCTTTAGAATAAGTTTTTACTTCACTATATGTTTTGTCTCCCACATAAATAAAAGTTTCATCATCGTTTTCAATTAATGTAGCACTATTTTTAGCGCTATTGATTAACATATCAATAGCCACTTCATCTAATATTTCTGTATAAGAGTAACCCATTTTATTATTTATTTTTCCTCTAAAAGAAAGGCCAAAAGATTTAGCCAAATTATACTTTTCAACTTCTCCTTCATAAACAGAAATACTTATACTTTCACCATCACTAAAATAAATTTCACACTCATCAAATCTAGCAATTTTTGCTTTTTCAAATAATAAGTTCTTAAACTGTAAAAATTCCATCTACTCTTCACTCCTTCCACCAACAGTTATCTCTTTTACTCTTATCATAGGCTGACCTACGTTAGTTGGAATTGAGCCAGAAACTGAACCACACATTCCTTGAGCCTGAGCTAAATTGTCTCCAACCATGTCTATATTCATAAGAACTTCACTACCTTTTCCTATAAGGCTGGCTCCTCTTACTGCTTCTTTTATCTCACCATTTTTAACTAGATATCCCTCTGCAACAGCAAAGTTAAACTCTCCAGTTACAGGGTTTACAGAACCTCCACCCATTTTCTTTGCATAAAGACCATTGTCTATGGATTTAATAATATCTTCTGTTTTATCTGTTCCTGCTGCTATAAATGTGTTTGTCATTCTAGAAGTTGGAGCAAATTTGTAACTTTGTCTACGAGAACTTCCAGTGGGTGAAGTCTTCATTCTTCTTCCATTTAATTTGTCTACCATGTATGATTTCAAAACTCCATTTTCTATTAGAACATTTTTCTGAGTTGGAGTTCCTTCATCATCTATGTTTGCTGAACCCCAGTGGTTATAAATAGTTCCGTCATCTATGGCAGTTACCTTAGCTGATGCTATTTGATGCCCTATTTTATCAGTAAATACTGAGTTACCCTTTGCAACTGCTGTTGCTTCCAATGAGTGACCACAAGCTTCGTGGAATATAACTCCTCCAAATCCATTGTCTATGGCAACAGCCATTTGACCAGCTGGACAGTTTTTCGCATTTAGCATAGTGTATGCCACTCTTGAAGCTTCTTTTCCATAATACTCTGGATCTATATCTTCAAACAATTCAAACCCTTTGCAAGCTCCCGGTCCTTCATGTCCTGTTTGATTTTCATTTCCTTTTGATGCCACTGAAGTTATGGAAAGTCTAGTTCTTACTCTTTTGTCTTCTGTGTACAATCCTTCAGTGTTGGCAATTAGCACATTTTGCTCTTTGTCTAAGTAGTTTACACTTACTTGTGAGATGTCACTACTGTAGTCTTTTGCACTTTTGTAAGCAGTTTTCATTACGTTTATTTTATGTTGATAATCCACACTACTTGGATTTAGTTTTATTGGATTTATATTTGTAGTTCTTTTGCAGTTGTTTAGAACTATTATTTTTTCTTCATTTGTAACTTGTCCTAAAGCTAAAGCTGCTTTGTAGGCAGTGTCTAGCATTGATTGAAGTGAGTTATCGTTTGTGTATGCGTAAACACTGTTAAATCCTTTAAAAATTCTTATTCCTATTCCGTAAGTTCTTCCCCCTAGGACATTTTCTATTTTACTATCTATAAGACTTAGGTTGTTATTTATACAGTCTTCTTCAAAGATTTCTGCAAAATCACCACCTGTGATTAAACATTGTTCTAGCACCCTAGTTGCTATTTTTTTTGAAATCATAGTATTCCTCCTTTTTTGATATATGTATATTATACCAATTTTCATGGTACTTTTAACATATTTTAAAAGGGCGTTACAAAAATGTAACGCCCTTTACTTCTTTTACAAATCTTTTTTAAAATTAAAATTTCAAACTATTAATCATATCATCTATTTCATTTTCAGCTTTATTTAAAGCAGCTTTTCTTTCTTCTTCTGTTGTTCCAGTGTTATCTACTTTAAGTTCATAAACTTTTTTAATTCCTAGGGTTTTCATTATGCTTGATACATAGTTTTCACCTTTGTCCATTATAGGATCTAGAAAGAAAGGTATGTTTCCTCCAGCAGATTCAACATAAACTAATGCTCTGTACTTATCATCTAGTAGTCCTTGTGGTTTTTTGCCCTTCTCAAAAGTAATTGTCTTTCCAACTTGTACTACACAATCAATATACTCTTTAAGAGGTGCAGGAAAAGATAAACTCCACATAGGTGCAGCTATTACATACATATCAGCACTTTTAAATTGTTCACATAAATCTCTTATTATCTTTATTTCATCTTGGTCTTTTTTAGGTAATTTATTTGCAGCTTCTTCTTTTATTATACAATTTCTATCTTCAAAATATTGATATTCCAGTCTTGGAATATGATCTTTGTATAAATCCACTTCCTCAACTTTAAAATCTTTATTTTTTTCTAAAAACTTATTGATAAATGTTCTAGCAACAGTTTTGCATGATGATAAGTGCTCTGGTTTTGAGTTGACACTTATATATAGTAATTTTTTCTCCATGGCTTACTCCTTTATTATTTTTATAGGAAATACTTTAAATTATTATAGTAATTTTGCCCTTATTGCATTATTTTATAATTTTTAGTTATTTTTCTAGATTAAAAACCTAATGAACACTATGACACCAAAACAGTAATATTTAAGGTTCTACGGAAATTTATATTTATTTTTACTTTATAACTATATCATATATTCTATTAAATATAATACATCCTTAAATCAATATTAATATCATAGTTGAAAAGTCATATATATTATTTAACAAATATATACTAAACTTATAAATAGGGGGTGTTATTATGAACTTATTAAAAAAAGTTACCGCTTTATTACTTTCTCTAGCTATAGTAATAGGAAGTATATTTGTAGGAACAAAAACTAATTCCTATGCTGCTACATCTAAATCTTATATAAAGGAATTAAAAATAGGAAAAACATATTATTACAATTTAGATGGGGGCAAATACAAAGATAAAATAAAAGTTTATGTATCTAAAAATGATAATTTGCTATTAAGAATAAATGACAAAACAATTAAAGTATTAAAATATGATTATGAATATTCAAAACACAACTACAATCGACTACCTTACAAATGTAATGTTAGAATATATAATTTTAATAAAAAAGATAAAAGCCTTGAAATTGTATTAAATTATCGCGAAGATCTTCAAGAAGGTTACAGAATATTAAAATTTAAAAATAGCAAATGCCTACTGGATAAAATATATAATGATTCTTATATGGAAAAATATGACTCTAATACTGGTGCAATAACTTTATCAGAAGGTAACTGGGGATTGTTCAAGGATTTTACAGATGCTATAGGACGTTTTGGTTGTTATTATAAAATACAAATAAAAGGATATAAAATTTATAATCCTTATACTTCTAATACTACTGAAGATGCGAGAAAATTTAAATATACTGCCGATAAAAATCTAAATGCTTATACAAATACTAATAGTAGCAAGATAGCCTTTACGGTAAAAAGAGATGAAAAAGTTAATATTTACTCATTTTATCAAAAAGGAAATAAAAAATATATAAAAGTTAAAAACAGCTCTGGTAAATATGGATATATAAAAATAGGTTCATCACCATTATTTGAAGAATGGTTAATGGTAAGATAACAAAAAAGTCGCCTTTCCATGATTAATTAATTCATAGAATAGGCGACTTTATTTACTTTTATTTAACATCTATTAGTTTAAATCCTAAATCTTCTACAATGTTTTTTATATCATTAATATGTACATCTTCATTCATATTAACAAGTGCATAACCTTCCTCTATGCTTATATCTAACACTTCTACACCATCAATATCTTCTGTAAGTGCATCTTTTAGATTTTGTTTACAATGTATGCATTTCATACCTTCAATTAAAAGCTTTTTGCTCATTTTTTATTCCTCCTACATATTTATTTTGTACTTTAATTATATTTTTAAAATATGTAGAAATTATGAATTTATAGTTATATTTCCTCATACCTTTGGAAAATACGCCTTAACATAAGTTCCCCAACTAAAACTGCATCTTCTATTGTAAGATAATTATCTGAACTTCTATCAACTAACATTTTCCCAACTGCTTCAAACTCATCATCTGCAAACCACACATTTAAAGTTACTGGATAGTGTGGAAAAAGATAAAACACAACACATAAATCAAATTTAGACTTTACAACTTCTCCACCTAATGATTTACACACCTTTATCACTTCTTCTGGTTTCTTATTAGCTAAAAAACGACTTAGTTCTATCTCTACAGTTTTGTCAAATCTAACTCCTCTTATAAGTCCATCTTTCAATTCACCAAAATGAACTGCCTTAAAAGATACAGGTGTGCCATCTCCTATATCTAGATAATGTAGTAAAATTAAAGCATGCCAGTCTTCTAACTTTTCCTTAGGCTCATATGATGGATAAGTCAATTCAATAATCTTGTCTAAACTCTTTATTTTAAAAGTTGATGTTTCTTCACAAAATTCTACCCCCGTATTTTTAGCAATATCTATAGGTGATTTGTTCTCCAAACGTTTCCTAGCTGCTATATACATTTCATTAAAAGCTCTATTTATTTTTTTATCTTCCATATATATTCCCCCTTATATCTTAATCTTAAGTAATTCTCTCAGTATAAAGTTCTGTGAGTTTTATAATATTAAAATTTCTTCTATCTAGCTCTCAAAACCATGTCCTAAAAGCCTTATGGTCATGGTTACCCTCCTAGTAAGTTCTTACTATAATCATAGCATATTAGTTATATATAACCACTTTAAAAGTGTTAGCATAAGTCTCTTATTATTTTTATTAATCTTGGACTTTTTGTGATAATATCTTTGCATCTTCTTCTTTTATAACACAATTTCTATATTCAAAATCACACAGGATATTTTTCCTATGTGATTTTTAGTAGAATTTTTTATTATGACTTTTTTATTTCATTTTCTATAACTTTTTCAAACTCTTCCTTACTTATTAATCCTTCCAATCTGCTATCTCCTATTGTAAATGTGGGAACTATTTCTATTTTGTCATCCTCAGCTTCTTTAATATAATAATATTGCATTTCCTTGTATTTGCCTTCTTCTAGCTTTTGTAAACACTGGTATTTATCCAAACCAACTTCACCAGCTAACCTTGCTATTACATCTACTTTTTCTATATCTTGGTTTTCATAGAAAAAAGCTATATAAACTCTTTTACTGTATTCCTTTTCTTTGTTATATTGTTTGGCAAAATAAAAACCTTGAAATGCTAAGTTTGTGTATGGATGTGGAATAATAGTAGGTATATTTAAATTCATGTTTAATTTTTTCGATGCAGGAAATATTTCTTCTCTCCATAAATTAGCCACATCTTCATCTTCTAATGGATTAAGCTTTTCTTCTCCTACTTTACAAATTTCAAAGGGAATTAGCTCCACTTCAATATTTTTATTTTTTATTACATCACAAAAACTCTTCATGGCTATTATACAAAATGGACAAATATAGTCTAAGTATACTTTTATTTTTAAACTCATAACCTTATATCACCTCTTTAATATTTATTACATTTAAATCTTAAATTTAATACTATTTTATTAATATGAAAATGCAAACTTAAATTCTACTATATTTTGATAAATTTCACGCTAAAAATAATTGGGCCATTTATTGGTATAATGTTTATATGGAAAATCTATCTAAGTTAATGATTTAAATAAATATAATGCAAATACAAAAGTTCATATTAAAAATAAAACGCTCTCCTTAAAATAAGGAGGAGATGTTTTTAATATTAACAATTACTGAAAACTGTCATGTATTGTAAAAGGTATAAAAATATATTAATAAAATAATTTAAAAATGAACAATATAAAATTTTTATTAATTCAGACAAAATATTACATAAAATGATAATTATATATGCTAATATTATATATTATATATAATTAGGGGGCATAGTAATGACAATGTTAGAGGGGAAATTAACACATCAAGATATTAAATATACAGGCAATGAAAATAAAATATTAATGTATGTAATTTTATGCATCTTATTATCTACTACTCTTATTCTAAGGGTGATATTTAAATATAATATAGATTACAACTATTTAGAATTATCGCTACAACTAATAAAATTGTTAAATAGTATAATTTCTATATTGGGGATTAGTAGTTGTTTAATCTCATATAATAGCACAAAAGATGTTGATATTTTTACTATTTCATTAATGTATATAAGCTTGTATTTTAGTGTAATATTTGGACAAATGGATTACATTCCTTTTCATTATAATGAATTAGGAAAAATGCCATATATAATGGTATCAACTTCATCTCTTAGAATATTTTTACTTACACTTTCAATATTACCTCAAAATAAACTTAAAAATATAGTTGTAAATAATAAAGTTATTTCAATTTTAATTAATATATTATTAACTGTAACTTTAGGTTTATTAGAGAAAAAATTAATTATGTCAAATATTATAGTGTATAATGATAACTTTATTATATTATGCAATATTTTATTGATGTTAGTTTATACTATTTGCTCAATAATACTATTTATTAAAGGATTGAAAAATAGAGAGTGTGTATTTATAATATTAAGCTCCAGTATATTTATACTAGGTATAAAAGCTGCTTATGCTTTATATGTATCAAGTAACGTAACATTTTTCACAAAGCTAGTTACAGTTTCATTAACATATATATGTTTTTTTATAATAATTATGGGTTCGCTAATTGAGTTATTAATGTATATACTTAAAACTAACAAATTAAATGATGATTTAAATTTATTCTATAGCCTATCAGAAAATAATAATCATAGTTTTATATTAATTTTTGATGAAGATAGAAAATTATTATATGCTAACGATAAAGTGAAAAAGTATTATTCCAATAATAATGTGGATAAACTAGGTTTAACATTTAAACAGAAGACTCGTAATATTAAAAAAATGGATGAAATCATGGAATCACTAGACTTTAATGGTTATTGGAGGGGTATAATAACTAATAAAGAGAATGATAAAACAATAGATTGTTGTGCACAGTTAATATATACAGCAAAAAATAAAAAAAATATTGCAATTACATATATTGATATAACAGAAGTGTTGAAAACAGAGCTAGAGGTAAAAACTCTTAAATTACAAGACAAGGAAAAAACAGAATTTATTGCTAATATTTCTCATGAATTAAAGACTCCATTAAATATATTTTACTCGTCTGTTCAATTGTTAGACAAACTTATTGAAAATGAAAAAGTGGACTTTAAACATATTTATAAAAAATATAATAAAGTGTTGCATACAAATTGTGAGAGAATGACAAGATTAGTGAATAATATTATGGACTTATCCAATATGTCTATAGGTCTACTAAAAGCAAATTTCAAAAACTATGATATAGTTTCTATTGTAGAAGATGTTACTTTATCGATTGTAGAATATGCATCATTTAAAAATATTAATATACAATTTGATACAAATGAGGAAGAACAGATAATAAAATGTGATGCTTATATGATCGAGAGGGTTATGCTTAATTTATTATCAAATTCAATTAAATTTTCAGACAATAACTCAAATATATATGTAAACCTTTATATACACAAAGATTGGATTGAAATAAAAGTAAAAGATGAAGGTATTGGAATTCCTAAAGAATATCAAAATATTATATTTGATAAATTTGTTCAAATCGATAAATCTTTTACAAGGGCAAATGAAGGTAGTGGAGCAGGCCTAAGCATAGTAAAATCCATAATCGATCTGCATAAAGGACGCATAAAAGTAATAAGTAAGTCAAAAGAAGGAACTACTTTCAAAGTATTAATACCAAATAAATACATCCATAACAATGAATCCTCTATGTATACTATTGATGACTACAGAATAAGACTAGAATTATCTGATATATATGATATTAATATGTAATGAATATTGGACATACCCAAGCAGTATAAAGCCAAAATAAAAAGTGTTAATTAAAAATTAGCACTTTTTATTTTCTTCTCTTATTATTTCTTTTTTTTCGTCTCATTCTTTTTCTTCTTAAGTTTATTAACCTAATACTATATGCTACTATTACAAGCATCACAAAAGTTTTTACTATAAATATAATAAATGATGGTGCGTAAATTTTAAGTAAATCTAATTTATTTAAATTTACTTTCCCACTTATTTCTGATGAGTAGTTAGGTAGTGTAAAGTTCAATTTAACATCTTTATTTGCCAACTTCCAGGCACTTTTATTTTCATTGTTGTATTCTATTTTTGCATTTTCATCATTAATTTGATTTTTATAATACATAATATCTTCTGTTGCTATTACTGGTACTGTTATATTCTTTTTAGATCCGAAAATACCGTATTTTCTGTATTGAAGTTCAATTGTTCCAGCTTCTTCTCCAGCTTTTTTAAATACTTGTTTTTTAGCTGCAATACCGTAATCCACAATAGTTTTTGTATCATTAAATACATTTGTTCCATCTATGCCATAATCAGAATTAAGAGCTACAGAAACTAAATTTCTCCCTTCTCTTTGGAAGAAACCAACAAAACAATGACCAGCTTGAGATTCATTACCTGTTTTTCCACCTACATTGCCATATTGACCAAGGATTTTGTTTCTTAATTTAATTGGTACAGCTTCTCCTTCAATATTAATTGTTATATTAGTACTTTGATTTGATATTGTTTCTCTAATCCATTGGTTTTTGTACGCTTCTTTTGCTATTACTGCTATATCATAAGCTGTTGACATATTAATCTCTTTATTATCTGGATCTACTGCATTAGCTTCTAGACCACATGGGTTTACTACTTTTGTATCTTCTAAGCCAAGGTCTTTTGCTTTATCATTCATCATTTTCACAAAATCCTTATAATTTCCTGCCACAGAATCTGCCATTAAATATGCAGCGTCATTGGCAGAATAAACCATAACAGCTTTCATAAGATCATCACTTGAAATTTTGTCACCCACATTTATTCTTTTCAAGTTATTAAGTGCTGTTTGAGTAGTTTTTAGTGATTCTTGTGTGAATTTTATGTCTTCTTCCTTAGAAATATTTTCTGCAAAAACTAAAGATGTTAATAATTTTATTGTACTAGCCACAGGCCTTTGAATCTTTGCATTTTTCGATGCAATAACTTCTCCTGTATCCATATCCATAACTATTGCTGATTGTGCAATTATACCAGGTATATCACCTGCATTATTTAATCCATTTGCTACACTACTAAAAGATGTACATATTACTAATATAATAGTTAATATAAATGTATTAAAAGACTTATTTTTCATTTAAAACCTCTTTTCCCTTTTGTATTACTAATTATCACTATAAAATTTCATAAAATAAGAATAATATTATTCTTCTAATTAAAACCAATGCAATAATTATATCATAATTTTCACATAATTTGTCATGACAGTTACTAATGTGGATGATAATAATTTTTACATAACAGATCCTGCAAAGGGTAAGTACAGTGTTAGTAAGACTAAATTCCAGTTAATTTATAATAAAGTCGGAAAAAAGCTTTAGTTGTTAGATAGTTAAAAGAACGAAAAAAATATCTCAGGTTATTTTTAACCTGAGGTATTTTTTCGTAAACATTCAAAATCCTATGACTTTACTTACATCTCCACCTTAGTAACCTTACGAGGTCTTCCCTTGATGTTTTTAGTTTGTAGTGTTTTAAGTACCATCTCACCTTTATTGTTTAAAACTTCCACAAAAGTAGATACATCTTGTATATTTATAACCCCTATATCTGATACAGTCATTCCTTCTATACTACAAAGTGTACCAACTATATCAACTGGTCTCATCTTTGTCTTTTTCCCCGCATTTATGTGAAGTCTCATTATCTCACAATTCATACTTGCACCTTTACTCATTTTAACTTTAGGTTTCTCACTTAATTTTCTTTCAAATTCAGCTTTTAATCTTTTTACAGATTTTCTACTTGGAGTTTCTTGTCTTACAACTAATTCTCTTCCTGTATATGAATTAATTTCAGATACACGTCTGTCATCAGCTTTAGTTACAAAGGTAATTGCTCTGCCCTCTTTACCTGCACGACCTGTTCTTCCTATTCTATGAACATAGTTTTCTCTAAGAACTGGTATGTCAAAGTTTATTACATGAGTTATATTATCTATGTCTATACCTCTAGCTGCCACATCTGTGGCTATTAAATATCTGAAATATCCTTTTTTGAAATTAGACATTACTTTTATTCTATCATCTTGTTCCATACCTCCATGTATTTTATCACATGGATATTTTAAATCTGTTAATTCATTATAAATCATTTCTACTTTTCTTTGAGTGTTTGCAAAAATCACACAGCTATCTGGATTTTCGACTACAGTAACATCTTTTAATAAATTTAGTTTTGCATTATCTTCTACTTTATAAGCTACTTGTTCTATTCTATCAACTGTTAAAGTTTTAGCTGCGATTTCTATTTTAGTAGGATTTTTTAAATATCTTTTTGATAACTCATCTATATCTTCTGGCAATGTGGCAGAAAATAACATGGTAACACGATTAGAAGGAAGAGCTTCTATTATCTCTTCTATTTGTTCAATAAATCCTAAACTAAGCATTTCATCAGCTTCGTCTATTACAAGATATTTAATATTATCTGTAACAAAGCTTCCTTCTTTTATATGATCAATTGTTCTTCCTGGAGTTCCAACTACTATATGAGTCTTTTGCTTAAGTTCTTTTTCTTGAACAGCAAATGAAGACTTTCCATAAAGTGCACAGGCTTTTATTCTTTTGAATCTACCTATATTAAATATATCGTCTTTTACTTGTATTGCCAGTTCTCTGGTCGGTGCTAAAACTAATGCTTGAGGCTTATTTTCTTCCCAATCAACTAACTCACATAAAGGTATTCCAAAAGTTGCAGTCTTTCCACTTCCTGTTTGTGATTTTACAAGTATATCTTTGTTTTGTAGAGCTACTGGTATAACTTGTTCTTGAACTTTTGTTGGATTTTTGAAATTTAACATTTCTAGTGATTTTAATATTTCCTTGCTTAATTTATAATCTTTAAAGTTTGTTTTTGTCATTTTGTCATCTCTTTCTTCTCGTCATAGTAATCTTATCTATTATATCACACTAGGACAATACTCAGTTTTTATAATAAGTATCTATTTTGTGTTTAGAGATTATCTAGATAAGTTATTATTAGTTTTATTAAAATTTCAATTTAATTCATTCAATAATCTCAAATTCTTTATTTCTTAATATGTTAAGAAGTTCTTTGTCTGATGAGATTTTTTTATTTGTATAAATACCTGTTCTACATAAATCTTCTTTTTGATGTACATCACTACCACCTGTAGCTATAAGACTTGGATTTGCTTCATAAATAGCCTTTGTCAAATGATTGTTATTATTGTGTCTTGGATTTTGGTTATATATTTCAATACCATGTAGGTAGTTTATATCTTCTAATTTACTTCCCTTTTGTCTATAAGGGTGGGCTTGAATAATAATTGCCTTATCCTTAAATTTATTATAAAAATCTTTTAGTTCCATTTCAATCATCCACTCATTTTCTATATAATCTTCTTTTTCCAATCCAAATACTAAAAAATCATTTGTATCCTTATTAAAACTAATTTCCATTCCTAGGCCTATATAAAAATCTTTATCTTTACAGTATTCTATACCTCTATCATAACTATAGAAAAATTCCTTAATTTTTTCTTTCCAGTCTTCTCTTTTACACTTTCTAAAGTATCCTTTTCTTAAGTGATCTGTAAGAACTAGTCCTGAGTAACCTTCCTCTATGTATTTGTCTATTATTTCTTCTATACTTAAACGCCCACAAGGACTGATTTCTTTTGTATGTATGTGTAAATCGTATTTAAACTTCATATGTCTTCCCCTTATTTTTTTATAAATGATTTAGATATAGAATACCATCTTTTTATATAATTATCACTTAGTGAAGTAATATATTTTTCTATATAATAAAAAAACTCATAACTTAGGTGCTTTTATATGAAAAGTAAAAAAAGATGACTAAATTACTTTAAATATAGTTCTTTTGTAAGTGTCAAAAACATATTGACATAGTTTTTGAAAAATAATATACTTAGTAGAAATATATATTTCGTATAACCTCAATAATATGGCTTGAGGGTGTCTACCAGAAACCAATAATTTCTGATTACGAAGAATGCTTACTTTAATTTAGTAGGTATTCTTTGCAATCAGAAATTTTTTTTATACAAAAATTTATAAATAATAGGAGATGATACAATATGTTAAAAAAATTACCCAAAATAGAATTACATTGTCACTTAGATGGAAGTGTTAGACCACAAACAATAATAGATATTGCAAAAGAAGAAAATATAGAAATCCCTTCAAATGAATTATCAGAAATAGAGAACATGGTAAAAGTACCTTTAAATTGTGATTCTCTTGTAGAATATTTAAAAAGGTTTGATTTACCAAATAAAGTTATGCAAAGTAAAGAAAGTTTAAAAAGAATAACTTTTGAATTGTTAGAAGATGCTAATAGTGAGAATTTAAAATACATGGAAATAAGATTCGCACCATTACTTCACACTTTAAATGGACTTAGTGTAAGTGAAGTAATAGAAAGTATAATAGACGGAATAAAAGAAGCAGAAAAAAAATATCCTATAAAGGCTAATCTTATATTGGGTTGTATGAGAACCATGACTTTAGATGATGCAATATATGTAGTAGAAGAAGGAAAGAAATTTTTAAATAAAGGCGTTGTAGCTATAGACTTATGCGGTGCCGAAAATGAAGGGTTTGCAATAGAGTTTAAGGAAGCCATTGATTTGGCAAGGTCATTTGGATATAGAGTTACAATACATGCAGGAGAAGCTGCAAGTGGAGTAAATGTATTAGAAGCAGTAGAAATTTTAAAAGCTGAGAGAATTGGTCATGGTATAGGTATAAGAGACATAAAGGAAGCATATGAAATAGTCAAAAACAAAAACATAGTTTTAGAAATGTGTCCAACTAGTAATGTGCAGACTAATGCAGTAAATTCTTTTGAAGATCATCCTTTTTATAAGTTTTATAAAGATGGATTAAAAGTTACTCTAAATACTGATAATAGAACAGTCTCTAATATTAATTTAACTAAAGAGTTTAATAATGTGGACAGTGTTTTTGAAATGAGTGAAGAAGATTATAAAAATCTGTACTTAATTAGTGTAGATTCAACCTTTGCTGACGATAATACTAAGAAGTGGCTAAGAAAATTTATATAAAATACGAACTTAGGTTTAATAAAACCTATAAATAATGGATGCAATAAGGTAAGCTTACTTGTTGCATCCATTTTCTTATTTCTTTCTATACTAAAATTATTACCTCTTTCACCTGCAAGGGATATTGTATATTTATAATTGCCCTTTAAATCAAATACTTGTATATACTCATTCTAGTACTTCCTATATAATAATTTCCTTTTTCATCAACAAACAACTGATTTGCAGTATATATAGGTACTTTAAATATATTAAAAAATTTATAAATATATATTTACAATAGGTTTTATATTATAATTTTACAAAGATAGGTAATAAAGTTGCATAAAAATCATGCAAACTAAATTTCATCTAAAATAAATATAACTTAAGGTTAAAAGGGGAGAATCTAAATGAGATATGTTGAGTATGGAAAAACAGGAAAAAATGTTTCAGTAGTAGGATTTGGTGGATTAAGATTTGATTTAAGCAAAAGTAACGAAGAAAATGCAAAATTAGTAACTTATGCCTATGACAAAGGTATAAACTACTTTGATACAGCTCCTGGTTACTGTGATGGCAGAAGTGAAGAAATTTTAGGTGTAGCCTTTAGACAGCTAAAAAAAGAAGGAAAAACTGATTTTTATGTTTCTACAAAAGGTAGACCAACTGTTTGTGATACAGTAGAAAAAACAGTAGCTTCTGTAAAAAAATCACTTGAAACTTTAGGAGTAGATAAAATAGATTTCTATCATGTGTGGTGCATTAGAAAAATGGAACATTACAACCTTGCCATGAAACCAGGTGGACAATATGAAGGTTTATTAAAATGTAAAGAAGAAGGTTTAATTGATCATATAGTATTCTCTTCTCATCAACCAGGTGATGAAGTTTTACAAGTACTAGATGACAACAAGTTCGAAGGTGTTACTATGGGAATAAACTTATTAAACTTCCCTTACAGATGGAAAGGTGTTGAATATGCATACAATAAAAACTACGGTGTTGTAGCAATGAATCCTTTAAATGGTGGCGCTATACCTCAGCATAAAGATGCACTGTCTTTCTTAGCAAAAGAAAATGAAACAGCTATAGATGCTGCTTTAAGATTTAATATAGGTAGCCCTCAGATAACTGTTTCTCTAATAGGATTTGGTAGTTTTTCTGATATAGATCATGCTTGTAACATAGCTGATGAAAATGAAGTTTATAGCGATGAAGATATAGAAAACATAAAAAATAAATTAGGTGAACATATGAATGCTACTTGCAGTGGATGTGGATATTGTAAAGTATGTCCTCAGGACATAAACACTCCAGCATATATGCTTTTATATAACGAAAAACAAATGTTCAAAAAAAGTGATGAGCAAATGATAGATGAAATTTATGGTCTTGAATGTTGGAACTACACTATGAATAGTAAAGGTAAGGCTGCTGATTGTATCCAGTGTGGTCAGTGTGAAAGTGAATGTACACAACATCTTCCTATAATTGATAGGTTAAAGGAAATAGCTTATTGGGAAGAAAAGGGCGTAAATAATGTAACTGTATAGCTTATTTTTTAGTAAAATAATAAATTTATAAAATACGTAAATAAAAGTAGAAGAATATGTTCTATATAACATGCTCTTCTACTTTTTATAGCCTAATTATTTATAACTTCTATTGCTCTTTCAATAAGTTCATCTCTGTTTTCTTTTATGCCCTGAACTGTAGGCTCTATATAAATATCTGGCTTAATACCTACTATTTGAGTTTGTGATTTGTCTGGATTAAATACTCCAATACCTGTAATAGAAGTGATTAGGTTTCCAGGTAAACTAAACTCCGCTACATTTCCATCTGCACCAATAGAATCACTACCTATAATTGTAGCATTAGGTGCCTTTCGTAAAGACATAACTGTAAACTCTCCATTACTTTGAGTACGTTCATTCATTAATATACTAACTTTACCTTTGTAATAATTTTTATTATCTTTTCCCACTTTTAAATCTTCATCTAATAATGTAAATTCACCTGGCACTGATTGATTAACCATGGATATTTTCGAGAAAGAAACTTCCTTAGGCATAAGGTATTCGCCTAAACTATATGTTATAATGTCAGATGGGTATTCTCTAAGGTCTATGATAATACCTTTTGTATCCATAAACTTTTTCATTATTTCATCAATTTCACCTGACTTTAATTGTCCCGGGTTTATATAACCTATATTCCCTTCTAAGAGTTTATGTGCATCTGACTTTACTTCAAACATATCCATATCATTGTAACATTTAACATCTTTTGTAATTACTTCATTATCTCTTTTAATAGTTATTTGCATATTATCATCTTTAGTTCTAAATAAAAGATATTTTAAACTATTTACTATTGCACTTTTCTTAGTGAGAGATCTATATTTAGATTTTTCTTTTACTACTTCAAATATATCTTTATTATTAATTTTTAAAACAATATCACCTTCTTTAAGATTACATTCATCTTTATATTTAGGTAATACTTTTTTTATAACAATTTGGTTTTCTATTAATCCAAATTCAATAGGTGCAAATTTATCTCCAAAATATTCGTCTAAAGTGCCATTATAGTCCTTAACTCCTGCATGGGAATCATGTATTTTTGTAGTAAGTTCTGATATTGCTAGTTTGTATTCTAATTCGCCTTTAGTTTCTATAAATTTAGGTATATACTCAGTTAACACGCTATCCCAATCTTCTCCTATTATATCTTTGTAGGGATAATAATACTCTATTATATTCCAGTATCTAAATAAACTAAGTAGCTTGTAACCCGTATCATCATAGTTCATATTAGGATACTTCTCTTCATTTTTAAACTCTGATAAACCATCAAGCATAGAAAAATTTACATAAGCTTTATTTCGTTTAGATATATTAGTATTTGATATTTTAATCAACAAATCACTTAATTCTTTATTAATATATTTTTCATTTTTTATCCAGCCTATCTCTCTTTTTAACATAACTTCTTCGTCATTATCTTCTTTAGGATTTTCTTTTACTTCACCCAATTTATATATCCACCTATATAGAATTTTATCTGTTTCATTTGAGTCTTTTGCTTCTAATATCTTAGGCATTATTCTAAATAATTCATAATCCCAGTCCACATTTCCAGAAATCGCTTCTGGATGATAGTATTTTACTAGCCCCCAAACTTTACATAGTTTTTTTATATTTTTACTTTGATTTTTATTTAATTGTTCTAGTTTTATATGACTCCCAGTAGCAAACTCTTTGTCAAAGTCTCTTTTACTAACAAAGAATGAACATATGACTGTTGTTATAATTAAAATGACTATTGAAACTAATATAGGTTTTTTAAGCCATGGATATTTATTTTTTTCTTTATTCATTTCACTCCCTATTAACCCCTAATCTATAACTACATTGTAATTTATTATATATTTCTTTCTCACTAACATTATATATGTTATGCATTTACTTTTCAGTAAAACATATAATAATCTTAAGTTTTAGAAATAGTTTTTAACTACTATAAATTCAACTCATACATCTATATCTTTTAAATAGTTATAAAAATAAAATACCTCTCTTGATTATTAAAAACAAAAGAGGTAATTTAATTTAGATTATGAGTGAATAAATTTACTTAAAAACTTAATAACTGCTTTAATAAATTTATTCTTGAAAGTTTCTTTTTTTGTCACTTCTCCAACACTTTCATTACTGACACTACTTACACTAAAATCTGTTGACTCTGAACTTTCATTACTTTCAATAGTAGTAGCTTTAAGAGAACCTTGTTCTTGAAGTGATTGAATATTTATATCTAAGGTTACTAGTTCACCTTCTTTAGAATATTCTTCAGGAATTAAATTTCCATTTATAGTGTTTCCTTCTACCACAATATTATCTATAGTCCTTTCTGTATAAACTTTGCCATTTATTACTACTGTATTCGCCATTTTACTGCCTCCATAAAAAAGAATATAATTGTATTAAATTTATTCTTCCTTAATTAATATTTCTTTAATTTCTTTTAAAATTTCCTTTAGCTCCTTAAAATAATTTAAAAAGCAGTTACTTTGATAGTTTAGATTAGATGTCAAATTTATATAATCTTTTGCTTTCATTTCAAAGTATTTGTTTCTAATATAGTAAATAAAACACTTAATGTATGCTCCTATATAATAAGTGTTCATATTGCTTTCAAAGTTTGTTACAGTATCAATTACATATATAAAATCTTTTAAATCTTTACTATCCTCTTTCATTTGCGTCATAGGTATATCTATATTGCTTTGTATAAGTCTTTTACATATGTTTATGCATTCATCACATTTTTCCAAATAAGTATTTACATGGTCATTTATTGAATCTACTATATGTTGTGAATCTATATTAATACATTTGTTAGGGTTTAGTTTATGAGAAGCCTTTTCAAGTTCTAAAGTTTTAATAATTTCCTCTAATTCAACATGAGGTGCTCCTTTTATATCTGCTCCATAGGATGCATTGTAAAATTTCACATCTTCACTGCTTTGAATAAACTTTATATACTGTTCAAATTTCATTTTGTAAAAATCTAATGTTATAGTTGTTTTAATATCATTATTATTTATGTCTTTTGTATAAATAAAGTTATGTTCTGATTTTTGCTTATCTATAGGAAATGCTGAAATTTCAGAGTGATCTTTTTCAAAAGTATAAGCTAAGTCTTGACCAACAAATATTATAGGGTTACACCCCATTATTCTGGCAATATCTGTAGAGGAATGTGCTACTGAACCTCCACTAAACGTACCCATAAAATTTTTCATAGTTTCAATAGTTTTAGGAAGTAATTCAGCTAGATATATTAATTCCCCCTTGTATTTATTTATCAAGTTTTTATTGCTAAATTCATAAAATGCCAGTGGGATTTCATAGTCTATATATTGTTCTATCATTTCACAAGTTACATGTTGTGGATCTATGGATACAACTAAATCAGGTACGATATTATTTTTTAGTAGAGAGCCTAGGGTTCTATTTCCAGCTATAATAAAAATTTTATCTAAGTAATTTTTATATTTCATCATAGTTTGAATATTTTTATCTAGGGATGGTCCTGCTGAAACAATTATTGCTGGTATGTTTTTATTTGAGTCTATATATGAATTTAGGGGTGTGGAATTGTTTATCTTATATATATTGGATGTTAAGTTTTCTAAAAACAATGACTTAAAACTATTAGCTACACCTAATCCAGAAGAAACTGTAAGATATACACTATCTAAAATTTCTATAAATCTTTCATATTCTTTGCTATATTCTTCTTTATAATTTCCATAAGGATGCACAAGTAACCTATCAAATTTTTCATAGTTTACTAATTTCCCAATAATAGTTTCTATTGTTTTATCATCAAACAATACTAAATTAATTCTATTATCTTTTATTAAATCTTTATAAGTATTATACACATCTTCATTTGGTTCAATTATTACAACCCTATTTTCAATACATAATTTTTTTTCTAACTCTTGCAAATATTCTCCTTTACTAATTCCAAATATAAATACTATAGAATCAAATAAAATTTCATCTAATCTATCTATTAATTTTTTAGTATATTCTTTATTACACATATTGCCTCCTCATTATATCCCAGATTCATTTATACTTAAAAATTGAAGATTAGCATCAGGCTAATCTTCAACAATATTAAATTCTAGCTATAGAACTTAACAACAAATTGTGAACCAGCTGAAATAGATACACCATATCTACCAGAAGTATCAGTAAATGTCATAAAGTCTGCATCAGTAATTGATCCTGCAGTTGCTGTATTTATCCACACTGCAATTGCTCCATTTGATATAACAGCACCAGCAGTATTTTTTGCGATACCAGCTAATAAAAGTAAATCCCATTTAGAAAGGTTTGCACTTTTTTTCATATAAGGTATTGCTGTCTTTGCTGCATTTGTAGCAGTAACACCGATTGCTGAAGGTTTATAACTTTCTTGCATTGCCATATATACCACTCCAATATATAAATTGAGAAATTTTCATTCTCACTTTAATATATTCTCTTTCATCATAGATGTGACATATTCCGATATTTTTTTACATAATCTTGTATAATCCTATATGTCCTTTTATTTTAAACAGATAATATTTTTCAGAGTAATTTGTATCAAGTTCATAATATGGCATAATTATTATCTTAAATTTACTTGTATCTATATCTTCGTTTATACTTTTACAGAAATTTAAATTCGTTGAAAAATTATCAAATTCTAGTGCGTATATTAATAAGTTTTGCAAACAATCACTACCTGAATATAAAGCTATGGAATAATCTACAGTTATACAAACTACAATATTTTTGTATTGACCTTTTCCTAAAACGGGATTTTTACAGCAGGGCACATTTACATATACGTCGAATTCTTTAATACAACTATCTTTATATTTGTAAGTAATTATTGGATTATTACCATAACATACAATATTGTATAGTTCACTTGGTTGAATTTCATTTTTAGGTATGGAGATTAATAAATCTATGTCTCCAATAATCGTTATACTACTATTCACGCTTACATAACAAATTGTAAACTTGTTTTTGTCTATAACAGATGTTACTATTATCTCTGTATTACCATTGTCTACAGCTGTAACTAATCCGCTACTATCTACTACTGCAATATTAGTGTCTCTTGATGTGTAAGTGACCTTAGAATAGTCCGGTAAGGACCCTTGTACAGTTGCAACTAAAGTAACCTGAGACACAACTTTTTCACTTTCTCCAATTTGCAAATCTAAAAAGTCGGGACTAACATCAATTGATTTTACTTTTGCAGCTATGTCACCAACAGATTCTCCACCTGTACCACTACCAAAATCGCTACCTGTTGACCCTCCTCTTGCTTCAATAAAACCTGCATTTAACTTAATTTCTCCAGAAAAATCGCCTTTAAATCCTGACCCAATACCTGCTCCTCCGCCATAAGTGTCATATACTCCACCTATTGCTACAACATTTCCTCCATTTATTTTTACTTCTCCTGTAAAATTTCCTCTAATAGTGTTGCCTATACCTGCACCAATTCCTGCACAACCTTCTCCACCAACTGATGTAATATTTCCTCCATTAATAATGACTGCACCTTCAAAGTTTCCATTGTATCCTCCGCCAATTCCAGCTCCTATTCCAGCTTCATCTACATTTGATAATAATATGCCATTGTTTACTTCAACTCTTCCAACTAAACTACCATTACTACCTCCACCAATTCCTGCTCCTCCTCCATATCCTTGGGTAATATTAATATTTCCACCTGATATAGTTAAACTACCAATAAAATCACCTCCACCATTTAATCCGTTACCTCCGCCAATTCCTGCTCCATCTCTTAAAGATACAATGACTATATTTCCATTTTCTATTATAATATCTCCTAAATAATCATCGCCAAATCCTGAGCCTATTCCAGCCGCAGTTTCTCCTGATTGTATATATAGTTCGTTATATTGATTAAACAAAGTATCTTCCCTAATTGTGAGTTTACTTCTTCCAATTAGTTGAATGCCCGCATAGTTATATCCACTTTTTAATACGTTTTTATTTTTAATTATTAATGTAACGTCTGAACTTTTATCTATTATTATTGCTCCTTTAGATATATTTTTTTTATTCAAATCTATAGTAACATTGTCTAAGACAATAGTTGCTTGCGCTTTTACATATATATTGTTGATGTCAGTCTCACCAGTTATTTCATAATATCCTGATTGTAAAATTTCTATATTCCCCTTAGAAATGTCCATAATTTATTTAACCACCTTATTTTTTATATACTTATTAACTTTGCTGTATTTAAACCTAAAATAATAAATGCCTTTATGAATTTGTTAAGAGTATACTATTAACATATAGGAATATCCATAAGGCAAAGATATACCATAAGTACCATCTTTATAACTAAATGTTACGCCTATGAGAGTCGTCTTTTGATTTTCTGTATCATCTATTTGATAAACAGCAACAGCTGCATTATTTATAGGTGTTTTTTTATCATCATAAATTGTTCCAGTAATAAAAAAATTTTTATTTTTAGATAATTTCACATCAAGAATATATTGATTATCTTTAGTTATAACATCTCCAGGCACTATTACTTTTAATATTTCACTCATAACAAATTCACCCTTAAGACTGTAGAGGGGGAAATATAGTAAATTCATAGAACATATCAGAATAAGCTTCTATAACAAATTGATATTTTCCATTTATATCAGATAATGTATAACCTAAATCTGTAATTACATTAAGGTTTTTATCTATTTGCACAAGTTGAATAACCGCTTTACTTACATATTTATTATTTTCATCTGTAATAGTACCTGTGATTAATGTTGGGTTATTTGACATAAAAATTCCTCCCAAAGAAATACTATTTATATTTAAAATATGACAAAATTTTATAAATGTTACTTTTCAATATTTTATTAATAAAAAAAATATATATACACTTATTTCTAGTCCTTGCAAGGATTACATATCATATACACAAAAAATTCACTTTGAAAATATTTATAAATCTGTTACTATGGGAATTGTATTAATATACATTTTTATAAAAAGAAATTTTCAGGAGGAAACTTATGAACTATATTACAAAGGACGAACTAGACAATAAAGAATTAACATCTACATTCTCTATTAAAAATGATGAATTAATATTTGATGAAAACTCACCATACAAAAATGATTTTCAAGTAGGTGATATAGTAACATTAAAAAATGATTCTAAACAAATGGGAGTTGTTTCCTTTATAGAAGAAGACGAATTAAAAATAAACTGGGATGATAATAGAGAATCTGTAGAAGTTTCTTCTAATTTAATAATTGTACCTCCTACTTTAGGAATACAATTATTTAAAAATAATGATTTACTTAATTTATGGGAAAATTTATCAAATGGTAAAAATGACAGCTTTGATTTAAAATGTCTTTATATAAATGATAAAATTGTAAATGAAGTTACTTTTATTAGAGCATACAAAAACACTGACACTTTAGTAGACAAAAGATTTAAAAGAACATTTTCACTGTACAGAAAATTTGGTAATACTCAGATATTTAGAACTAATTTATATACTATTGATAATAAAAACGTAGGATTTAATAGTTCTAGATTTGTGTATTACTTATTACAAGATAATGTGGTTTATTACTTAGGAATAGACTTAAGCCGTGATGATTTAAATACTTATTTATTTAAAAAATAATATATACAAAATAAAAGCTATAAATTATAGATAAGATATATCTATAATTTATAGCTTTTTATTTATTCTTTATGATCGATTATTGTCTTACTAGTATCAAGATCTTGATTTAAGCATCTTTGGCTGTTTATTCTTTCTGATATAAGCATTTCATTTAAAATACCTTTTAATTCTTGAATTGTATTTTCTAATTCTTGTTTTTTAGTTTTTCCTTTTGCTGCTTGTTTGCTATTGTCTGATTTTTCTTTATGATCAATTATTGTTTTACTAGTATCTAAGTCTTGGTTTAAACATCTTTGACTGTTTGTTCTTTCTGATACGAGCATAGTATCTACTAATTTTCTTGTTTCTTGTATTAAGATATCCACTTCGTCTTCTGTAAATTCTTCACTAGTATTTTTATGGTCTATTATTGTTTTGCTTGTATCTAAATCTTGGTTTAAACATCTTTGGCTGTTTATTCTTTCTGATACTAACATCATGTTATACATACCTTTTATTTCGGTTGCCAACTTATATATTTCTAAACCTATTGCATTTAAATCTTTTTGTGAAAATTCTTCACTAGTATCCTTATGATCTATTATTGTTTTGCTTGTATCTATATCCTGATTTAAACATCTTTGGCTGTTTATTCTTTCTGATACTAACATCATACTTAATAAATCAGATAATTCCTCTTTTAAATGGCTTAATGCATTATTTAATTTCATTATTAATCACCTCATTATTATTTTATACATTTACATATTATTTTCCCATGAAAAATTTTCAATTTCTACCGGTATTTTTTACCATTTTGTTATGTAAAGTACTTTTTATATAATAAGTTTATACCCACTTATTTTTCAACTAAAACTTAAAGAGTCTACTTTAAGAGGAATGCTTCATTTTTGTGTATACCTTTCTTTTATTAATTCCAAAATAATAAGATTTTATCACTTAACTTTTATATATTTTATTGAGCTATAAGAACTATAAACTTTCTTTCCATCTACTTTTCTATATGCTCTTGCTTTAAAATAATATCCTTTTTTACTAGTTAATTTATTCTTAGTCATTTTAGTATTTAATGTATCTTTTATTAAAGTGTATTTTCCATTTTTTGAAGATGACATATAAACTTCATATCCGTCACTTCTCTTGCTTACTTTTGAAGAGTAATTTAAGTTAACTTTTTTAGCAGTTGTTGATGATAATTTTAATATTGGTTGTAACGGTTTACTTGTAACTTTTACTTTTTCGCATTTTAATCCTTCATAAATTTTATTACCAACTTTTTTATATGCACTAACTTTATACAAATAACTAGTAGCAGATACTATTTTTGTGTCTTTGTAAGTAATCGTAGTATTTTTAGATATTGTCTTTAATAAATCATATTTTTTAGTAGATGCATTGTATTTGTAAATCTTGTATCCATCTGCATTATTTATCTTCTTCCAAGATAATTTAAAAGAATTAGTTAAAACATCAGAAGTTTTTAGACTTTCAACAGTTTGTGGTAATATACTAAAATTAACTTTAGCTAATCCCATGTAATCGTTGCACCCTTTTACAGTAACAGTAGCAGTTCCTATTTCTTTGTTGTTTGAATAGCTTACTGTATAATCTTTGCCTTCTTCTAAAACTTCTTTACCGTCTTTTACAATCACTTCTGGTCTTTGATATTTATTATTATAAATTTGGTTTTTGGCTTTTATTGTTGTGTTTACTATATTAGAACTTACAATTGCCATAGTTTCATTTAATTTTGCTAGAGCTTTATCTATTGTTTGTTGATCTTTTAATAAAATATATTCTGTTTTATTAACTACTTTAGCATCTTTTAAAGCTTGTTGGAATTTATTATATGATGACTCAGAAAAATCACTTTTATCCAAATCATTAGCTATTTCTATAGCTTTTTTCAATTCTTCTTTGGATGGAGTTATCAGTCCATTTGGATTTAATTGATATACAACAGCTTCTAGTAATTTACAATAAGAACTTATAGTATCCTTTCCACGGCTTCCCCATATTGACTCTACAAACTCAAGATTGTCTCTTTCAGGATTATGCATAACCTCCCCTATTTCCGTTTCATAAGCTCCTGAAGAACCTTCTTCTGGACGTTTTGGGTTATCTGGTACTTCCCAGTTTACTGCCTCAAAATATAAGTAAGGCATTAGTTTTCTAAAGTTTGCATGGTCACTCCAGTTGCCTGTTGATGGAGTTGGATAATCTAGGTTTAAATCCGTGTTATTAAGTCTCATACCAGTTTGTAGAGCATCAGATAATTTCAATGTTTGATAAGCAGGCCATGCATTATCAACTTTATTTGTTTCTTTGTTGTAGTTACCACTATATACATAGCGGTATGTACCAGCTAGCATACTATCCATATTTACCATATAAACAGTATTTGATATTTCTTCTTCAGTCATAGCATTTACATATGCAGATGAACCTTTCAGTCCAACCTCCTCAGCTCCAAAGAACACAAATTTCACAGTATAAGGTGTTTTTTTATTCGCAAGTCTTTTTGCTGTTTCTAGGTTTACAACAGTTCCTGAACCATTGTCATCTACACCATTAGTTCCTACACTATCATAATGTGAACCTATTATAACATCTTTAGTTGAAGCCCCTTTTTTACTTGCTATAACATTTTGAGAGTTATAAGTTACATTTTTTCTTTCATAAGTAAAATTTTGAATTTTTACTTCATAACCGAAAGACTCTAGTTGCTCTTTTAAGTACTCAGCTGCTTCTAGTTCTTTCTCTGTACCAGCTATTCTTTGAGTTAAGTTTTTGTTTAAATGTTGTAATACGCTGTAAGCATAATCTCCATAGCCCATGTTTTCCTTTGCAAAGGATACTGGTGTGTAAGCAAATACACTAAATATCATTGCTACTACCATAATTATGGCTAAAAACTTTTTCTTCATATATTCTCTCCCCCTAAATTTTAATTAATATTTCATCTAATATAAAATAACTTTTTTAAAAATCTCGATTATATTTCAGAATATTCCGTTATTTATTTTTAGACTCTTTACATAAAATAAGATAAATATTAAATTGTTTATTAATAGTATTTAAGCCATATAACTTTTAAGCACCATATTAACTAGTATTTTTTAGGTACAAAAAAATCGCCCCTTAGTCCTCAGACTAAGAGACGAATTATATCCGCGTTACCACTCTCATTGATAAGTTATCATTCAATAATAAAAAAGTCCCTTGGCTATAAAGCCAAGAGACGAATCATTCCGCGTTACCACTCTTATTGATAAAAAACTTATCCACTCAATCTCTTAAGGCGAGATAACCGATTGACATACTAAAAATTTCTGACAATCTCCTCCAAAGCTCTCTTCACTTTATATCCAGTTGCTAGGCTCACACCAACCCTAACTCGCTGAAACTTAATAAAAAGCTACTCTCTTTTTCTCAGGATTTATCTATTGAATTATTTATCTTGTTAAAATAATAAATTACTTTCTAAATTATGTCAATATATTTTTTATTATAAAAACTAAAAATCTACTTTTACCATTCTCCCTTAAAATCATTAACATTGTCCTTATTTACTTCAACTTGTTTGATTTGGTTTACTGCATCAACTTTTTCTCCATCAAAATGTTTAGCTGCCATTTCTATAACTAAAGAACCTTCTTCAACTGCAGACATATAAGTAGTGCCATCTATAAGCCCATCTTTTATAGCTTGAAGACCATCTTTACTTCCACCTAAACCTATTACTTTTACTTTATTTTTAAGAGATGCATCTTTTAGAGCTTGCCCTGCGCCAGTTGCAGAGTTATCATCTTGGCATATTATTACATCAAAATCCATTTTCTTTTGTATTAAATCTTCTGTTATTTTTAAAGCTTGCTCTTTTTCCCAGTTAGAAGTTTGTTTATAAACTATTTCTATCTTACTTCCCTTTAAAGCTTCTTCAACACCTTTTCTTCTTAATACTTGAGGAGTAGTTCCTGGAACACCTTCTATTAATACAGCTTTTCCACCTTTTTTCCCTAATAAGTTTTTAGCTATTTCACCAGTTAATGAACCTGTTTCAGATTCATTTTGCCCTATATAAGTTACTAGTCCTTCATATTCTCCTGTTGGATTATCCCCTATAGAATTTGTAAATGCTATTATTGGTACTTTAGCATCATTCGCTGTTTTAACTATTTTTTCAGATACTGAAGACTCCACTCCACATAAAGCTATCATATCTACACCTTTTGCTATAAAGTCTTCTGCTTGAGATAATTGTTTACTAGCATCCCATCCTGCATCTGCATATTCTACTTCTATACCTTTTTCTTTTGCTTTTTCGTCTATCCCCTTTTTAGTTGCAACGAAATAACCTGTTGAACCTGGTAATAATACTGCTATTTTTTTAGGTTCATTACTTGTCCCCCCTGAGTTTGAACAACCAACAAGTCCAAAGACCATAATTAAAGATAATACTACTGATAATTTTTTAATTACATTTTTCATTATAAAGTTTCCTCCCTTTTTTTATCTTTAAGCAAGTTTTTTCTTGCTATAAGAATCAAAACCAACAGCTACTAAAATTATTAATCCTTTAAAGATATATTGGAAAAATATATCTATACCTAATAAGTTAAAACTATTATTTATAACACTCATAAGAAGTACACCTATAATAGTTTTTAATACAGATCCTGATCCACCTGATACAGAAGTCCCTCCTATAACAACTGATGCTATAGCGTCCATATCGTAAGAGTCCCCAGCAACCGGGCTAGCCGTCCCTAATCTTCCAGTTAAAACTAATCCTGCAATTGCTGCTAATACTGCATTTATTATAAATACTTTTATCTTTTGACTATCTACATTTATACCATTTAACTTACTTGCATCTTGATTTCCACCTACCGAATATACATGTCTACCAAATTTAGTCTGAGTCAAAACTATATATGAAACAATAACTACTAAAATAAATACTATTACAGGCATCGGTATGCCAAGGAAATAGCCATTACCTAATGAATCCAACATTGGAATAGTTTGTGTAATTGGGTAGCCCCCAGTTATCATAAGTAATATACCACGTACAATAGTAACCATTGCCATTGTTGCAATTAGTGATGGTACATTAACCTTGGCCACCATAATACCATTTACTAAACCAATAATTGCACACACTACTATTGATGCTATAATTGCTAAAAATAAATTTGTTCCAGTTGTTGCTAGTCTCATTACTATTACTCCTGAAAGAGCAGCAACTGCCCCAACAGAAATATCAAAATTACCAGATATGATTACAAAAGTCATTCCTGCTGATATTATACCTATTATTGATGATTGTCTTAATAAGTTTAGTACATTTTGTTTACTTAAGAAAGCCGGCGTTGCCATACTTATAGCTATACATAAAACTACAAAACCTATTAAAACTCCGTAGTCTCTAAAATTCAGTTTACTTGTATATTTTTTCATAATATTCCCCCATCTTAATGTACATTAAATATGCTGTTCATTATATCCTGAACTGTAATACCATCATTTTTTAATTGGTCTACAATGGCTCCTTCTCTTACTACAAGTATCCTATCACTTATCCTTATTACCTCTTCTAAATCGGATGAAATAAATATTACTCCCATACCTGTTTTTGCAAATGCTTCTACTGTCTTAAATATATCCTCTTTTGCTGCTATATCTATTCCTTTAGTAGGCTCATCATAAACTATTAAATCTAAATCTTTTTCTAACCATTTAGATACAACAACTTTTTGCTGATTTCCCCCACTTAGTTCCTTTACATCTTGTTTTACATTATTTACTTTTATTCCTAAGTTCTCTACTCCACTTTCTGAGAACTCAATTTCTTTGTTTTTACTTATAAATATACCATTTTTAAATCTATCAATTTGCACAGCTGCTGAGTTTGTGTATATAGGATGATCTAAGATTAGACCTAAGTTTTTTCTGTCTTCTGGTATAAGACCTATCTTGTTTGATATGGCTTCTTTTGGAGATGCTATGTTGACTTTTTTATTATTTAAGAATATTTCTCCATTTTCTTTTTTATCAATTCCAAAGAGAATATTAATTATTTCTGTTCTTCTAGATCCAACTAACCCTGCAAGTCCTACTATTTCTCCTTTGTATATATCAAAAGAAATATCTTTTACTTTTGAGTTTCGCAAGTTTTTAGCTTGTAATATTGGTGCCTCATCATATTTTGCGTAACAATAATCTTTAGTTTCAATAATCTTATGATTTTCATTACCTGTCATTAGTTGTGTTATCTTAAGTTTTGTTAAATCAGATACTTTATAAGTGCCTACCATTTCTCCATTTTTCATAATACTTGCACTATCACATACTCTAAATACTTCTTCTAATATGTGAGAGATATAAATTATAGTTTTATTCATTGATTTTAGTTTACCTATTATTTTGAACAAACTTTCTTTTTCGTTATTTGTTAAGGAAGTTGTTGGCTCATCCATAATAATAATATCTGAATTGGCCGATACTGCCTTCATTATTTCTATCATCTGTTGATTTGCTATACTTAATTTTGATGTGATAGTATAAGGGTCTATATTAAAATCAAACTCATTACAAACATTTTCGTATTCATTTAGCATGGCCTTTTTATTAATAAAAACTCCATTTGTAATTTCTCTTCCTAAAAATATATTTTCTACAACAGTTAAAGTTGGGACGAGACTTAATTCTTGGTAAATTACACTTATTCCATTTTCTTTTGAGTGATGTGGGTTTTTAAAATTTATTTCTTTTCCATTTAATAAAACTCTTCCCTTAGTCTGACTATGTACTCCTCCAATTACTTTCATAAGAGTTGACTTTCCAGCTCCATTGGCTCCAAGCAAGGCTCTAACTTCTCCTTTTAATACACAAAAATCAATTCCTTTTAATACTGATACACTTCCAAAACGCTTGTAAATATCTATCATTTCTAATATCTTACTCATTAATTCACCCCCATTACTTCAAGTGCTTTATTACTTCATCTATATTTTCTCTAGGCGCTGATAAAAGATCCCAAGATAAAACATATCCTTCTATTGGTAATTCATTGAGATTTATAATATTCTCTTTAATATAATTAGGATATACTGGGGCAATATCTTCTTTCCTATTTATTTCTATCCCTGCATAAATACTACAATTTAAATTTTCTGTCATATATTTTAACTCTTTTTTTACAAAATCCAAGGGATATTTGTGGCCACTATAATTAGATACCCCTATGATTTCTAGGTATTTATCATTTGCTTTATTTACATCTAATTTAATAGTTTCTTTTACTAAGTTGTCACTTTCAAAGGGTAATCCTGCAGGTGCTTTTGTTATTCTATAAATCATAGGCTTTATAAAATCACATGCATTTTGTAACTTTTCTAAATCTTGTCCTGCAAAATAGGATATAAAAGGGGAAAACGTATCTATTCCCACCTTCATATCCAACTTTCTAAAATATTGTGTTATTTGGAGTACAGAGTTATATATATTTTTTGACTTAATGGCAAAAAATTTTTCCCATATTTCATTTTCAAACTTGTATTTTCCTTTTTCATAACTTTTTATATTAAAAGGAATCTGCTGATAATTATCATAACCATCCCTTATTTTTTTCATTTCATCTTTTAGTGTATTTACATCTATATTTTCTTCTTCATATATTTTCATACAATTATGACAGAAACAATTAAACACACCTGATAATTTATTAGAAAATGAACCATATCGGATTTTATCTAAAAAAACCCCATCAAATTCTATGTTACTGAAGTTTTCCTCATATACTTGAATTAAGTTATTTATATTCACTTTACTATTCGGGCAATAAAATTCAAAATTTTCATCTTCACATAATTCATAACTTTCTATTTCATTTAAATTGTAATCCACAAGTAATTGACTATTTTTAAGTAATCCAATTTCTGAAAATACTGGTATCCATAAATAAAGCTTTGTATTATATTCTTTCAATAATTCCTTCGTTCTTATGTATAAATCTTTATCTATACACCAACCCATTATTACTTTTTCTATTTTAATGTTTTTCAAAACATAACTTAATTTGTCTTTGATTTCATTAAATTCTAAATTATTACCCTTGAATCCACCTGTAAAAATCTGCAAAACTACTTTCTTAGAACTCATAAATTTCCTCCTATTATAATAGTTTTTTAGCGAGTTTTAATCCTCCATAAACAGGAGCATTCTCTTGTAATAAAAATCTTATTTTTACACAGTTTGACATATTTTTTATATTTTCAATTACTAATTTTCTGTAAAGATTACTACTAAATACACCACCTGATAGCACAATACTTAATTTATCTTCAGCGCTTTTGCTTATTTTATCTAATACATTTATTGATGCAATTGATAAATCTTTAGCTGATTCTTCCAATATTTCCATTGCTAAATAATCTTTTAAATCTGCCGCTAAAATTACAAGAGTTGCTATATTAGCTATTTCATAATTATTACTTATAGAGGTTATTTTATAAGGCAAATTATTAAAGCTAGATTCTTCATAATATCTCAATATATAATCAAATAATATGGAATATTTTCTACATCCATCACAATATAGTAAGGTCTCTCTAAGGGCCTTTCTTCCTATTTCATATCCTGAACCCAAGTCACTGAAGTTATATCCCCATCCTCCACTTCTAAATATACCCCCATAACTATTTATTCCTAATACTATAGAACCTGTGCCTGATATAATTACTATACCTGGTTCATCAGCTTGTGCATAAAATGCTAATACGGCATCATTATATAAATATATTTGTTCTTCCTTTAGTCCTGTCTTTTTTATTATATTTAATATTATTTCATAATCATCTTGGGAGTCATATCCAGATATGCCAAACACTGCTCTTATTACATCTTTTTTATTTATATTTAAATCTTTGTACATTCCCTCTAAACCCAAATTTATATTTTCATAAGCAGTATCTATTCCTACAGATTTGTAGTTACTTGAGCCTGTTGTAATATTTCCTAAAATATTTCCACTTAAATCACTTATAGTAAACTGAGTTTTTGTTCCTCCTCCATCTACTGAAACTAGGTAGCTCATGCCTAACACCCCCTTATATTTGACAGCGAATACTGATATGTAGTTTCTTTCAAACACATATTTATAGTTCCGTTTAATCCATGTTCTTTTGATGATTCTAACACTATTATCTCGGGGCAATTATCTTTACCGACTGCATTAGAAATATAATTTATTACATAATTAATATCTTCATTTTTTATTACTTCGCATTGAATTACAACCGTCTCTGGATTTAATATACAAACTATATTTAATATAGTTTTTGATACTATCATCATTAAACTTTCTTTTAAGTTCTCTTCTTTTTCTATTTTTATTTTGTTTTTCAAATTTAAAATTACCTGTTCAAGATTAAAACTATTTATGTCATGTTCTCCTATGTCCATTATATTTAATTCTCCCGCAAAATTACTAAATCCAGTATATAAGTTTTTGTTAATAATTATTCCTGATCCAAGTCCATCTTCCACATATACTAAAAACATACTGTCATATATTTCTTTATAGTTTTTTTCATAAATTCCCAATGTGGCCAAATTTACATCATTTTCAACAAACGTATTTATATTGTATTTTGATTCAATTATTTTCTTTAAGTTTACATTTTCAAGCATCCTTATATTTGGTATGTTTTTTATTACTCCATTTTTTACAGCTCCAGGTACTCCAAGTCCTATTGCTTTAATTCTACAACTCCCACTTTTTTCAATCAGCTTATCAATAACATGAAATAAGTCATTCATAAATACATGGTAATCAGAATTATTTACATAAAATTTATCTTTGTATATAATTTCTCCAATTAAATTAGATACTACAGCATAGAATATATGATTGTAATAATACAATGCTATTACATATTCTAAGTCTCCATTGATTTCAAAGAGTTGAGCTCTTCTACCTCCTGTTGACTCTGCAACAGCACTTACTTTAACTTTTTCTTTGTCTAGAAGTTTTTGTACTGTTTTGTTAACTGTAGCTAAACTCAAGTTAGTTATATTTGATATTTCAGGCTTTGTTATAGGACCTTGTTTTTTTATTAGATTTTTTATTAGATCTTCATTTACTTTTTTTATTGTTTGAGGTTTTCCTATCATATTATTCATATTATTTACACCTTACTTTATAAACTTTATTAATTAAGTTAATTGTATATTAGCTAAATCTTTGTGGCAACAATTATTTTTACATTTTTTTCCATTAGTTTAATATTTTTTACTCATTTATAAAAGGAATATCATCTTTTGATATTCCTTTACATAATAACTCTTTTTTAGTTAATGTATCAAACCCAATATAGCATCTACTGCTTTTACTGAACCTCCAGAATTTTTAAAACTCTTTGATAACTTTTGTGCATTTTCTTCATATTTAGTATTATTAATAACTTCCAACACAGCTTTTTTTATATTTTGTGGTTTATCATTTTTTAATACAAAACCTGCACCCAATTCTGCTACTCTTCTACATACCATTTTTTGTTCTGATTGTTGTGGGAATAGTATTAGGGGTACTCCATAGTATATACTTTCATTTACACTGTTCATTCCACAATGACTAATAAACCCATTCACTTCTTGAAGAACTTCAAGCTGATTAAATTTATTTTCCACTTTAAAATTCTTGGGTATATTACCTAGTTGTGATATTTCTGTGTTGTTTCCAACAGACATAATCACATCTATATCATTATCTTTGAAAGCTTCTATACAATTTTTATAAAAATTAATATTTTTGTTGTTTACAGTACCCAAAGATATATATATTTTTTTACGTGCATTTCTTTCTTTTTCTACCATCACATCAGCTACTGAAGGCCCTACAAAATAATATTTATCAGAAAAAGTGTCAACCATAGGTTGAAATTCTTTTGATGTATAAACTATAGTATTTGTTTCATTATCATTTTGAATTATTGAAACAAAATTTTTTACATCATAACCATGACTCCTTAAAAGCTCTAATTTTTTATTAACTTTTCTTATTCCAAGCAACATATACATAATTTCTTTAAAACTTTGCTTCATCATAGGTGCCGTATACTGATTAAATGCAAATGTTGTAGTAGAACATATATAAGTAATGCCCAACTTATTTGCAAATAGTTTCCCCCAACAACATAAAGAATCAGATACTATACAGTCTGGATTAATTTCTTCTAACTCTTTACATACTTTTTCATCTAAAGCTACTGTCGTATCAACTATCATTTCTATCATGGCAGAAAAATCTTTACCAACTTTTTTCTCGTCTTCTTGCCTAAGATTTGGAAGATAATCATCACAACTTATATAATTAGCTCCAGCTCCCTCAATTTTTTCTCTAAATTCTTGAAAAGAATAATACCACACTTCATGACCTCTACTAGTTAATCCTCTCACTACCTCTATAGTTGGGTTAGTGTGACCATGTGCTGGTATGGAAAAAAATACAACTTTACTCATTTTTACTCATCCCTTATTTATTCTATTTAAACTCATTACTTTATTTATTTAAGTCTACTCCCATTCCCCCCATAAAGTTTATAAGGTCTCGTTGGTGAACTATTGCAATTCCTTTTTCTTCATCACCAAGTACCAATAACTTATCACCTGTATTAATATCAAATAACTCTCTAGCTTCTTTTGGAATAACAATTTGTCCACGCTCTCCCACAGTAACAGAGCCAAAGAAATACTTTCCCTTAGGTGGTATGGCAACTCCCGACTCTTCTTCAGAATAATTAACTAAATTATCCAGTGTTACATTATACAATTTTGTAAGTTTGACACAGCTATTTATATCTGGAACTGATTCGTTATTTTCCCATTTTGCAACTGACTGACGAGATACGTTTATTTTTTCCGCCACTTCTTCTTGAGTGTACTTATTTATTTTTCTTAATGTTTTTAAATTCATGCTAATCATATTTTTCATACCTCCTATATTAATAATATTTGATATATACACTTTTTTCTACCAACTACCCTTAACATTCATGTATATATTAGTGGAATTTAAAAATGACCTATAAATAATAGGTCATTTTATTGTCTTAAACGTATTAAAATCAGGATTATATTGAATAAAGCTTTTCCCATTATAAGAAAAGGCATCTCTAGGACAACTACTCATACATCTTTGACAAAGTAAACAATTTTTTTTAAAAGTAACTTTATCATCAATTCTAATACTTTGCACTGGACATCTCATTTCACACATTTTGCAATTTATACATTTGTCTTTTTCTATGGAAATTTTTTTAGTTACATAGTTTACATAATGGGGATAAACTATATGATAAACTAAATCGATAATTTTTTCGTTTATATTTTTCTTTGGATATGTTTTTAATATTCCTTCTAAAAAATCTTTAACCCCACTTTTAATCAAACTTATAGACTCTAATAATAGTTGATTTTCCTCTTCCTTTGAAGATCTTTTAAACATAAAATTATAAAAATTATTGGGCATAGGTATAAACATAGTATAAGTTATATTCAAAAAAGGTACTCTATGTATACAGTGCTGAAAAGCTATAGCTTCTTTATCTGAAGCTTGTGTAGAAAATAGCATACACTTACCTGTAAAACCTTTTAAATTTTCTTCCATATATTTAATCAATATTTCCGGATATCTATCTAGGTACACAGGTCCTCCAATTATTATAGAATCATATTTCTTTAGATTTATATTCCCTTTTTCTATATTTATTAAGTTAACCTGTTTATTATATATTTCAAGCTCTCTTTTAATATTGTTTGCTACGAATTTTGTATTTCCTGTTCCAGAAAAATAAACTATACCTATATTTTTCATTCCTTATTCACCCCTGTTAAATTATAATTAATAAATTACTTATAATAATATGATATCCAAGTTATATATCTTTCGTAAAGTTTCATATAAAAAAGCATATAATTTAGAAAAAATTATATGCTTTTTTATAAATATGTATTTAATTAAAAATCTGTTGCTATTACAGTTAGCATTATTTCATCGCCTAAATCTTCTCTAACAGAAGTACCAAATATAATATTAGCCTCAGGATCACATAATTCTGTCACTAAGCTTGATGCATCATTAACTTCAAATAATGTTAAATCTCCTCCACTGGCAATATTAAGTAATATTCCTTTTGCACCTGTTATAGCAGTTTCAAGAAGAGGTGATTCTACTGCTTCTTTAGCAGCTTCAACTGCTCTATTTTCTCCACTAGCTGTACCTATACCTATATATGCTAATCCTTTATCCTTCATTATTGAACTAACATCAGCAAAATCTAAGTTTATAAGTCCTGGCATTTTTATTAAATCAGATATTGATTGTATCCCTTGCTTTAATACATTATCTGCCATAGAAAATGCATCCATCATTGATGTATTTTGTGACACTATTTGTAACAATTTATCATTTGGCACAGTTATTAATGTATCAACATTTTCTTGAAGATTTTTTATTCCTTCATCCGCGTTATTCTTTCTAACTCTACCTTCAAATCCAAAAGGCTTTGTAACAACACCTATTGTAAGAATTCCCATTTCTTTTGCAATATTTGCAACTATTGGAGCCGCACCTGTTCCAGTACCTCCACCCATACCAGCAGTTACAAATACTATATCAGTACCTTCAAGTTCATTTATTATTTGTGTTCTACTTTCTTTGGCTGCATCTTTACCTACTTGTGGTTTTGCCCCAGCACCTAAACCTCTAGTTATTTTTTCTCCTATTTGAATTTGCTTGTTGGCCATTGAAGAAAATAGCGCTTGTTTATCAGTATTTACAGAAATAAAGTCTATGCCTTTTACTCCTTCACTAATCATTCTGTTGACTGCGTTGTTTCCTCCGCCTCCAATACCCATAACTTTTATTACAACATCATCGTTATCAAGCTCTATATTAATTCTGTTTTCGCTCATTATTCTACCCTTCCTACTTAATAATTTTTTCTAAATTTTTATTCATAACCCTTTGAATAATAAAATTCCTTCGCATACACCATTTAATTATACTAAAAATTTCATAACATTTATATCGAATTTTGTAAAAATATCATTATTTTCCACATATTACAATTAAAATTAGTAAGAAATTAATTCACATTCCTATACCTTACTTGAATTTTATAATCCAACTTATTTTATATTTTCCTATAATTAGTGAATATTTGCCAGCATTTTATGATAATATGTTAAATAGTTAATATAAGATGAAAAGAGGTGTATGAGTATGAAGTATGATAAAGAAAAAATAGATGACACTAATAAATCTTCAAAAATAAATAAAGAAATTGCTCCTTGGGATAGGCCTCTTTTTTTAATGATAATAACCTTTATTGGAGGTTATATGAATGCATATACATACATTACAAGAAATGGTGTTTTGGCTAATATGCATACGGCAAATATGTCTATATTTGGAATTAGCATTGCACTTGGTCAATGGCAAAGAGCACTAAATCATTTTATGCCTATAATTGCATGTATACTAGGGGCTGCATTCAGTGAATTTATTAAAGCTCTAATTATAAAAAAGAAATACAAAGGCGATTGGAGAAAAATGGCCCTTGTTTTAGAAGCTATGGCACTGTTTTGTATTGGTTTATTGCCTAAATATATACCAGACTATATTGTTACTAATCTTGTTTCTTTTTTCATGGGATATTTATTATGCCTATTTAGAAACTGCTTTGGTATTGCATATAATACAACAATTTGTACAGGTAATCTTAGAACTGTTGGTCAATTATTTTATGGTGTATTTGATGAAAAGAGTAAAGATTCTCTTGTGAAACTACTTACCTTTACAGTTCTTACATTTTCTTTTGCTCTAGGTGCCATGCCTGGGACTATTATTTCTATTGCTGTAAGTACTAAATCTGTGTGGGTTTGCAGTTTTTTATTATTATCATTAGTACTTTGGATGTCTAAGTTTGAATTAGATAGTAAATTGCCAAATAATAATAAATAACTTATTCTTTATTAATTGCTAAAATACCATTAATTTTATAGAAAACTTAAAATACAAAAGCTACTGAACTAAAATCAGTAGCTTTTCAAACTATTAATTATTTAAAAGTTTTTCCTTAATCATTTCTATATCATCTTCGTTGTATTTCACCTCAGAAACACTAAAAGTAATAATAGCATTCTCATATACAATTATTTTTTCCTCTGAAATATGTGAAACATACGCTTCCTTGGCACCCCATTTTTTTGCTTCTATTTCATCTTTTTTATAATCACTAAAAAACTCATCATATTCTTTTAGAGTACTTTCTAATACTCTGTCTAAAATTTTATCATACTTGCTTTTAAATACAGTATAAGAAATTTCTCCTTTAGAGTCTTCAATATTCTCATAATAATAACTTTTTGTCTCATCGTCATAAGCTTTCTTTTTACTTTCTGTATAAATATAATCAGAACAATCTACATAGGTTCCCAAAGGTGATGAAGAATAATCTTTATAAATTTGTCTTTTCCCTGTAATACTTTGGTCAAAATCTTCCAAAGATAATGGTATCTCATCCTTTGCAGTGTTATTTGAGGAATCCCAATCACTGATTATTGCAGCAAATCCAGTAATAATTAAAAAAATTGTAACAAAAGTTCCTATTTTTTTAACTAAACAAATTTGCTTAAAATTCTTTTTGATATTTAAATCCAAGTCCTTATTTTTAACAACAACTCTATATTTTTTAAACTTAATAATAAAAAAAATAACATTTAAAATTATAATTAAAATAAATGAAATAGCAAAAACTATTGTGCTTGTACTTGTTAGTAAGCTAATTACTCCTACTTTAGTTAAAAATATTATATATGTATTTATAGCTAAAATAATTAAACCAAAAATAAAATAATAATATTCTTTAAATACATTTCTAAATTTCAATTCTTGTCGTGGAAAATTTTTAGAGTCTGAATTATTAATAAATATTTGAAAAGTTTCATTACCACATATATACTCTAAATTTATTTCATTATATGAATTTACATAATCTGATTTTAGTGCATATTGATCTTTTACCATTTCATGTTTTGTATTATCTACAAAAAAATTTATCAACCTAGGCTCTATTTTTTCAAAAGTCAAACTCATAGCACTTATTTTCTTTATCATCCATCCATTTTGTGCCTTTTCACTTAAATATTCTTCTAAAGATTCTGCATCTAAAATATCAAAATAATTATATTTTTTCATTTTGTTTTTCCCAATTAACATAAATCTCCCCCCTAATTTCCTACTTTGTAAAATATCCTTTCTTATCAAGTATAAAAACTATAGCTATAGAAGAAATTAAAACAAAGGTAGCTATAAGTCCGGCTTCTGGTCCAAAGGTTCCACCACTTATCATATCACTTCCTACTAAATTTAAATCAACAATACTAGAAACACCCACATTTAGTCCACTAACTTCAAATCCAAATATATTACCTTGAGCAAAATTCCATGCTGAATGCATACCACAAACGGTCCAAAGATCATTAGTTTTTGTAACATAAATACCATAAAAAAGTCCTACTAAAATAATATTTATTACTGCAACGTAGTTAACATCAGGATTGAATAAATGCATAAGTCCAAATATGGTAGAGGAAAGAATTAACGCAAAAGCTTTATTGTATTTAGCCGCTAAAACATTCATTAGCCATCCTCTAGTTACTATTTCTTCCGTACCACCTTGAATAATCCAACCAATTAATATAATAATTACTCCTCCAATTGCAGATATACCAATAGGTTGACTAGGATTTTTTTCTACAGAAACACATCCAAATAAGCACAGCATCAAAACTACAATTATCATCATTACAAGACCAATTACAAAACCTTTAATATATTTTTTTAGCCAACTATCTTTGCTAAACCCAAGAGTTGAAATACTCCTCTTTTCAATATACTTAACTCTTACAAATACTAAAAGTGATATAAATACAAATGAACTTAATTGAATAAATAGTTCTAATATTTTTAGGTTTGATGATAGACTATGGGAGAATGATAAAATTATATACAGTGGAATTATACAAACTCCACCTATAATTTGACCTCCAGTCATAAATAAAAAAGCCAAAATTGTTGCCCAAATAAAATTAGGTAACTTTTTACTTTCTTTGGCTAAGGTTACAAGATCTTCTTTTTTTGAAAACATAATACCCCCTAAGACATTGTTATTTTGATTTGAAATTATATATTGGTTTAATTACATCAATTATATCTACTGTATCGCCAACAAACTTTAAAATTTCCTCTATAGGTTTATATGCCATCGGTGCTTCATCTATTGTTTCTTCACATACAGAAGTGGTCCAAATATCTTTCATAGTTTTTTCAAAGTCATTAAGATTTAGCTTTGACTTTGCTTCTGTTCTGCTCATAAGTCTTCCTGCTCCATGGGGTGCTGAAAAGTTCCAATCTTCATTTCCTTTTCCCGTGGCAAGTATACTTCCATCTCTCATATTTATTGGGATAAGTAGCTTTTCTCCTTCATAAGATGATATGCTTCCCTTCCTTATTATATTATCTTTAAAATTTATGTAATTGTGAGTTGTATGGAAGTGACTAAAATCATCAACACTTCTATTTATCAATTTATTTAAAATTATATTTGCCATGACTTCTCTATTTACCTCAGCGTACTCCTGACAAATTTTCATGTCATGTAAGTATTCTTGTCTATATTTGCCACTTAAAAAACATAAGTCTTTAGGATATTTAGGTTTTAAACCTTCATATTTTTTTATTAACTTTTTCAGTTCATTTTCAATTTCTTTTCTTCTTCCTTGTGCTTTAAAAGTTTTTATTAATTCTTCTTTTTCTTCATAAAACTTTTCTTTGCCACTACATAACTCTATTGCTAAACTTTGATAGTACTCTGCAACTTGTTTTCCTAAATTTCTACTACCAGAATGTATTACTAAGTATTTGTTTTTGTTCTTATCTTCATCAACTTCGATAAAGTGGTTTCCCCCACCTAAAGTTCCTATACTTCTTTCTATCCATTTACTTTTTTTTAATTCTCTATAACAGTATAAATCTTGTAATTTAGTAAAATTATATTTTTTACCTTCGTGAACATTTTTACCAGAAGGTACATATTGATTAATAATATTATCTAGCTCATCTAAAGGAAAATCTATTTTTCCTAATTCTACAGTAAACATTCCACATCCAATGTCCACACCCACTATATTAGGTATGACCATGTCCCCAAGCTTAGCAGTAAATCCAATAACGCATCCTGCACCTGCATGAGCATCTGGCATTATTCTTATTTTCCCATTTTTAACAAATTCTTGGTTACAAAGCTCTTCTATTTGTTCCCTTGATTTTTCATCAATCTTATCAGCAAATATTTTAGCCCAGTTGTATTTTCCCTTTACTTCTATCATAATTTTCACACCCTTTTTTATTTTGTAATATTATCTTATCATTTTTATTTTTGTAAATGTTAATTTTTTGCAAATAAAATGCCATTGATTTTTCAATGGCATTTTACTTATTTTATGTAAAAGTATACTATTTAATTTAAGCTATTGCTTTAGATATTTCTTTATTATTCATTAATATTTTAATTAATATTGGTATAAATATCAGTTGTATTAACATACCTGGTATAGCAGTAGTTAAACCTCCAACTACATACATAATTGGGTTTATTTTAGGTGCCAAAGTCAAAGCCACTACATATGCTCCCGCAACTGCAAATAGTCTTCCCACTATCATAGCCACTATTAGAGATAAGTACACTTTATTTGTTTTACTAAATACTAACCCTGAAATTAAACCGTATCCACAAAGTTCAAAAGACATAATTGGCATAACTGGAACTAAAGGTGGCATCCCTGTTAATAATCCACTAAGCACTGGAGTAATTATTCCCACTCCTGCTCCATATATTGGTCCCAAGAAATATCCTGCTATTAAAACTGGTATATGCATTGGTAAAAACATAGGTCCTCCCATGCTAAACATGTGAAATACCATTGGTAAAACAATACCACATGCAATAAAAAATCCTGATAATATTAATTTTTTTGTTTTCATAAAATAAATCCCCCTGTTTATTAATTACAAATTTAAATAAATATAATTCCCTTGATAATTCTTTCAAGCTTTTAATTTTTTTCTATAACCACATAGTACATTTCATCATTTTCAAAGGCTTCAATTACCTTTAACCCAACATTAATAAAAACGTTTTTTTGTTCATTTATTTCCATTAATATTGATTCATGTACTCTTTCATCAGAATTTCTATGAAGATTATTTAAAAAATCTCTACTATCTGAGTGCGCAATCATAAGTATTCCATCTTCTTTTAAACTATCTTTTACAAGATTTGAAATAGTTTGTGTTTTATTTTCCAAATGAGGATACATGGAATATAGAATTATTTTGTCATATTGATGTTTCAACTCTTCCTTTTCAACATTTACTAAGTCAAAATCAACATTACTCAAATGATTAAATTTACTTTTAGCAACTTCTAACATTCCTTCAGAAATATCTACACCTTTTATACTTCCAGTGCATACTCTTTCATTTAAAAAGGGTATTAATACTCCCGTCCCAGTACCTATGTCCAAAATTTCATCGTCTTCTTGAATTTTAAGCTTGTTCAATAAATAATTAATTTTAGATTCATCTACATTAATCATGTTATCCCAGTTTTTAGCTACAGAGTTAAAAAAATCTGCTTGTCCCAAAACATCCCCCCCCTAACAAAAAAAAGCCATGAAGGTAAAAAACCTTCATGGCTTCGTTTCAAATTATTTTATTGATATAAGTGTAACACACTTTAATTTATTTTTCATTAATTTTAAACATTTATTCTTAAATAGTGACAATTATCTAGATACTTCTCCTGTGGACTTATCTACATACCACCATCCATAAGTTTCTCTCATTCCATTGTCATCGTAGTTATCAGCAGTCATATGATATCTATTTCCTATTACTTCATATACTTCAATTGTATTTGGAGCATGACCAATTTTTTTTATGAAGTAATTTGCAAGTATTTTTTTTGCCTTATCTTCAGAAATTCCAGTACTATTTAAACTTTTTTCTTTCTTTTTAATCTCTTCTTGTATTCTCTTCTCTTCTTCTTTAGCCATTTTAGCTATTTTTTCTATAGTATTTTCACAATCTTCTTTTATATTTGTTAAAGTTTCTTTTTGTGAATCATAAGACTTATTGTCTTCTATAAGCTGTAAAGCTTTATCAATATCTTTTATTGCTTTTGAATAATTTTTATTAGAAAAATAATCTTGAGATGATTTAGTTAATTTATCAATTTTTTCATTTAATTCCTTGTCTTTTTCAACTTGAGATTTTAAAGTTTTAGCTTCTTGGACTAAAATATCAGATCCATTTTCATAATTTATAACTTCATCTAAAAGTTCTAAAGATTTATCAAATTCACGTTTTTCATAAGATTTTAAAGCTTTAACATATTGCTCACTTTGATTGTATAAATCAGTTGCCACCTTGTCATCTTTCTTTTCTTCCAATGCCTTTTCAAACTCTGTTATGGCATCCTCATATTTTTTGTTTTTTAAAGCCTCATTACCCAATTTTACGGATTTATTGTATGCTGTATCACTTTTACACCCCACTAGTAAAAGCATACTTAATATGCATACCCCTATTAACTTCTTTTTCATTTTGTATACCTCACCTTATAATCTATATTTTCCATTGTAATTATATCAAAATATAGATTATTTTTCCATAAAGGTTTACAACTAATTGTATTTTTCACTTTTTAATATACTTTCAAATGAAAAAAGTAGTTACCAACAAATATTTTTTAGTAACTACTTTGATCTTTAATTGTTTCTAATATTATTAAATATTTCTTGCTACTTCATATGCATCCCAGATAGCGTACATAATATTTTGTACTTTATTAGCATCACCAATCATTCTTACTCCTGGATGTAAAAACTTAATTTCATCATATAATGATTTTTCTGAATTATATCCGATAGCAAGTATTGCTGAGTCTGATTTTATTATTTCTTCTTTTCCATCCACTTCAATAACAAAACCTTCTTCTATTGATTTTGAAATTTTTGCACCACATTTTACATTAATTTTCTTAAACTCAACTAAGTCTTTTAACATATCATGATTTGCATGACATAAAGGACCTCCAACCTTCAAGATATCATCCATCATTTCAACAATAGTTACATCTTTTCCTTGATCCTTTAACCATAGAGCAGTTTCACATCCTACTAAACCACCACCTATAACTATAGTAGATTGTCCTGCATCCTCTTTTTTAAGTAGTACTTCCTCAGCTGTAAATACCTTTTTAGGTCCTTCTATAGATAATTCCTTTGGTCTAGATCCTGTTGCTATAATTACTGTGTCTGCTTCATATTTTTTAACAGTTTCTGCTGTAGCACATGTTTTAAAATCTATTTTTACTCCAAGTTTTTCTAGTTCTAATTCATACCACTTCACAAGAGCAAGATCATCTTCTTTGAAATCTGGTGCTCCTGCTGGAATTAAATTTCCGCCTAATCTTTCAGACTTTTCTATAAGTACCACATTGTGACCTCTTAGTGCTGATACTCTTGCAGCTTCACATCCTGCAACTCCACCACCTACAATAAGCACTTTTTTCTTTTCATCTGCCTTTTTAACATCTAGCTCTTTTTCTCTACCACAAGCTGGGTTAACTGCGCATGATATATTTGCATAAGTCTGTAATCTTCCCATACAACCTTCTTGGCAAGAAAGACAAGGACGAACACTTTTGTAATCATCTGCTAATATTTTATTTGGTATTTCTGCATCTGCAAGTAATGGTCTAGCAAGACCTATCATATCAGTTTTTCCCTCTACAATAGCTTCACTAGCCAAATCTGGATTTTCCATTCTTCCTGCACTAATTATAGGAACATTTACATTATTTTTAAGTATTTCATTGTAAGGTAAGTATAATCCCTTTTCTTGATACATAGGTGGATGACTCCAGTACCATGAGTCATATGATCCTACATCTGCATTTAGGGCATCATAACCTGCGTCAACTAATATTTTAGCTGCTTCAATTCCTTCTGGAATATCACGCCCCATTTCTTGGAACTCTTCATTTGGTAGTCCACCCTTACACCAATCTTTTATAAAACTTTTAATACTATATCTTAAAGATACTGGGAAATCTTCTCCACATCTCTTTTTAATCTCTTGTACAATTTCACATGCAAAGCGTAAACGATTTTCTAAACTTCCACCATATTCATCAGTTCTATTATTAAATAATGCAATTGCAAACTGATCAATTAGATATCCTTCATGAACAGCATGAATTTCTACACCATCAAATCCTGCTTTTTTTGCGATTTCTGCTGATTCTCCAAACTTTCTTACATATTCTTTTACTTCCGCATTAGTTAACTCACGACATGTTACACCTTTTAAAAATCTATGAGGTATTGGTGATGGCGCTACTGCTACATCCCCTACTATAGATGGAATACTAACACGTCCAAAACCTCCAGATAGTTGTAAAAATATTTTAGAACCATAAGCATGAACACGTTCTGTCATAGCCTTTCCTCTAGTAATAAAACTAAGTGGATTAATAGTCGGACAAGGCATAGATGGTAGTGCACATTTTTCAATATCATTCTCAACCATAGTTACCCCAGTCATGATTAAGCCAGTTCCACCTTTTGCACGTTCTACATAGAACTCTTCTCCTCGTTCATTGAAACTTCCATCAGGATTACATAATCCTCCTGGCCCCATTGGAGCTAGTACAAATCTATTTTTTATCTCCAACTTACCGATTTTAATTGGCTCAAATAAAACTTTATACTTTTCTTGCATCATATTATCCTCCCCTAATACTAAATTTATTTTTGTAGTGAATCACTATCTAACATTCAGTATAGGATATGAAGTAACTTTATCTGCAAGGGGTTTTGTTAATTTTTTATTAAAGTATATTATTTTATGGGTATCCATAACTCAATGTACGTATGTAATTTAGCAGGTTTCTCCACTTCTACAATTAAAATTTTCCCTATAATATTTCCTGTTATTTCCAATCCTCTATACTTTGCATAGCTCAGTCCTTTCTCAAATACTACATCTGGATTTAAGGTTAACTCATCATCCACCCTTTGTATTGTATGTAAACAAGAAGTACTTTCTAGTATTTTAACATTTAAATCCATTGGCAAATTTAGCTCATCTGCTTTGTCATCTAAAACAATATATCCAAAGTTGCTACAATTATTTTCCATATGTTTTATAACTGCTAATTGTACTGTTGGCATTGCTTTTACCCACTGATGAACTACTTTCTGAGATTCTCTATTTTTTGAAATCCAACCGCATTCTTCATCATATAAAAGTAATATTTTAGGTGACTTAGCAAATTCATATTTATCTAATAATTCATCAATAAGATAAATACTATTCATATTTTCTTCCATTGCTTCTGCCAACTCTTGATAATATCTAGCTTTTTCATATGCTTGATTTTTGAATTCTTCCATCCTTTCCTTAATAATTAGACGATTGTTTTCTTCTCCACTAAACTGTTTAACTATCATCTTCATAGGAATTTCCATGTTTTTATACTTGGTATAAGATAAAAGACGAAACACATCAACCACATTATAATAACGATTACCGTTTATTTCTTTATTAACTTTAATTAAATTTTCTTTTTCAAAATATCTAATAGCACTTGTTGTAACTCCCAATAACTCAGCTAAATCAGTTATACTATATCTCATTTTAAAAATTTCCTTTCTACCTAAAGTTACTTTATGTATTTTTATTCATTTGACTATTAATAAAGTCACATACTTATTTTATCATATCCAATATATGGTATAAAAAGGAATTTTCATCTATTTTTAGTCGTTTTTTATTTCTTTCATTAACTCAAAGAAATATCTCGATTCATGAGTCTTATAAAGATTCAACCATAAATTTAATACTTCTGGTTTAAAAACATCTAATAATCTTAATACTTCAACTGTAAATTCTAAGGGGGCTATACCAGAGGCTGTAACTAAATTTTTATCATTTACTGCAACTTCTCTCTTATAATGTTTTTCTCCATAATAATTAGGTACTATCATTTTAAGATATTCCAAATCATTACTTGTATGATATGACGAATCTAATAATCCCGTCTTTGCAAGTCCTAGGGTAGCACCACAAATTGCTGCAACTACAGTTCCTTTTTCCAAAGCATCTTTTGCTTTTTCTAGTATGTGGTCGTGAACTGCCCATGTCCAAGTTTCTCCTCCTGGTAAAATCAAAACATCTTCACTATGAAAAACGCACTCATTCATAGAAATTTTTGGTATTACTTTTAATCCTCCCATTGTTGTTATAGGATCTTTATCAATTCCTACTGTAATTACATTTATTGAATCTAATCCTTTTTTAAAATATCTTCCTGTATTTAGTTCTGCAGTCAGATACCCTACTTCCCAATCTGACATAGTATTAAATACATAAAGATATGCTTTTCTAATTTTCATAATCTCCACTCCTTTTAAGTTAATTGTTTTTCATTATTATAAAATAACTTCACTGACATATTGTGTCAGTGAAGTTATTAAACTTGATAATATTCTATTAACTCCTTTAGAGATTCAATCATTTTTTCCTTCAAATTTAGTGGTTCAATTATCTCAATAGACTTTCTATAAGGTATAAGTAAATTAGGTACATATTGATAAATTACTTCTTCTTGAAGTAAAAATATTACTTTATTTGAGTTGCGCTCTTCAATATGATGTGCTAAAAACCAGTTCTGACACAAGTTATTCAAAGCATTTGCTTTTCCTCCTATAATTAAAGGTATAAGGCCTTGCTTGTCTTCTTTATACTCCAGTAATGTTTTCATAAAAAATTCACTAGAAGAAAATGATTCTGGAAGATTAAAAGTATTTTCTGTGTCTATAGCACTAATGATTCTATCTACTCTAAAATTACGAATTTCATTCCTCAAATGACAAAATGCTATTAAGTACCAATTGTTATTCCAGTAAATAATCCCATATGGGTCAATAAGTCTTTGTTTTACTTTTGATTCACTACCAGTACAATACTTCATTTCTACTGATAATTTATTTACTATATTATGTTCAAGTTTTTTTAGCAATGACTCCACAGAAGATTTTCCAATTGGTTTTATTACTTCAAACCCTGCTAAATGTTGATTTAAAACTTTTTCCTGCTCTTGATTTGAATACATTTTTATCTTTGACGTTGCTTTATCTAATTCATCATTTAAAAAATAGCCCGCTTCTTTTGCAAACATAGCAGCATGTAGTAATGCGGTTTGCTCTTCAGTATGAAAAAAAAGAGGCGCTTCAACAAAATTATTCAATAATGTGTACCCACCATTATGACCTGCATCAGAAATAATAGGCACACCACTGGCACAAAGTGTATCCATATAACGATAAACAGTTCTTATATTAATTTCTAGCTTTTCAGATATTTCTTTTGCTGTCACCTTTTTATCTGAACTTAACATCCACATAATTGACATCATGTTATCAATTTTAGCCATATGTACTCACCTCTTTTGCCCTTTATTAAACTATTATACAACTTTAAAGCTTCTTATTTTTATATTTCCTCCACATTGTTTTCTGTAAATCTATCTTTACACATTTCTCTTAGTATTTTTAATTCTTCACCATAATCTACCTTACTTTCGTCCTTGTCATATGGTAGTATCTCTACTGTTTTTATCTCAAAATTCTCTTCTTTATTTTCATTCCAGTCTTGTTGTAGTTTTTTACATTTATGGCTATTAAGTTTTAATTTAAATTTATCACCATTTATTGTAGCTTTTATATTTTTATCACAACCTAAATAAACAATATTTGTTTTTATAGATTTAAACATATATACACCCATTTCTGGTTTCATTTCTTTATATTGTTGTAACAGTTCTTTTCTCTTTAACTTATCCATAATTTATCACCTCTTTTATCAGTATTATGCATTATACCTTATTACTTACATCCTATTTCTCAATTGATTAACACATATATATTGTTACTTCATTTATTAATTTATACTATTTCAGCATACTAATCAACCAACGCTTCGTAGAGTTGAATTTTCAATTTAAATATAATATTTTAAAATTATTAATACAAAATAAAAAACCATATTAATTATTTCATCAATATGGCTCCTTCTGAATTTATTTGGCGCAGATGATTTACAAGAAAGATTATATTTAGTATATCTGCCTATATATTTAATTTTTTCAAGGTAATTTTAATGTGCTTCAATATACTTTTCTAAATCATCATGGTATATTTTGAGATTTAGTTCTTGAGGTTCTGTTTTTTGATTTAATACCAAATCTAACATATGATGAGCTGTTTTTTCCCCTATTGTCATAGATTTAATACAAGAAACACAATACACAACTACATCTTCGCATGGCATTTGCATAGCACGTTCCTTTTGCTTTTTATTTATTTCTTCTATAGATAGTGTTGGATAATAACTGTCTCCACAACAAATAGATTTTGTTTTACTAAATTCTGAATCAATAACTTTGATATTCATTTTTTCTAAAAGACTTCTAATAGCATTATGTACTTGGGGTTTAGGTCTATATGCACACGAGTCTTGCACGGATACCTCCAGGCCCAAATAATTGGGTAATGATAAATTTTCAATACTATCTAAAATTTCCCAAATAGATATTGTTTGTATACCTTCATATAGGGATCTAAATCTTTTATCGCAACCTGCACAATTATTTATAATTGTAGATCCTTGTGGTAATTGTGGATTATGATGGCAACAAAGGCTGTGCATTTTAACTGTGCCAAAATATTGGTTCAATATTTTTAAAATTTCATTTCCTGCATGGGGCTTATATACATTCATAGCACAACCCGGATTAAAGTAACACTTATCCATATGGATATCTTCTATTTTAATGCTTTCCAATATAGTCTTACTCGTTTGATTACTCATATTTTTGTTTCCTTTCAAGTTAAATTAGAATTTTTGTTATTTGTCATACTATCACAACGACTTATCTTTCTATATACCATAGGTGATATTTCAACCCTTTTTTAAAACTGTAAAATGAAGATAACCCTCCAAAACCAACGGAATATTCAATATCAATAGTCGCATCATCGTTTTGCGATACTGCTTTCCACATTTCATACTCGGTCATTATCCCACCACCCTTTTAATATTCTTAGGCTCAAAATCACCCATTTCGTAAATTGAAATAGCAGCAATTTATCATGACTTTTTAGATGCTCTATTTATTTTTTCTCCATATATAAAGTACAAAACATCATTGTCCTATGAGAAAATTATAGCATAGTTATGATGTGATACTGCTCTACAATTTGGACATTTAATTATAAATAGAAATCATAATTTAAATATAAAATGATAAAAAGCAGGAAAGAGCTTTTCATGTGTTTACACAAAAGTGCAAAACAATCCAAGCTCTTTCCATTATTATATGTTTTTAATATTTATTTACCCTTCAACAGCTGTAGTAGCATTACTTATTCTTTCACTTACACGCAATACGATACTATCTGGATCAATCTGTAATTCAATTTTATCACTATTTAATTCAGGAATTTCTCCAACAGTTAAAACTGTACCTGCCTTCATTCCATCAACATCAATAGTTATAGTATCAATCATATCTTTAGGTAGAGAAGCATATGGGATTTCAAGATGTATTCTCTCCAGTATGCCTGCGATTTTGTCATCATTGATAGCAATGATATGAATTACACTGTTAACTTTTTCGTCTGCAGTTAACGCTTGAAAACTTATATGTAGAATTTCATTGTTAACTGCATTCAAGGATTTTTCCTTAATTTGAACCGGTAATGCTTTACCGTCAATATTCATCATCACTTTACTGCCTTCACGTTTAAGGCGTATCAATTTGCGTGCAACGACTTCTTCCATTTGAATAGATATTGATTCTGGCAAAGAACTACCAAACACATCTCCTGGAACCAACCCGAGTCGTCTCATTTTTTTTGCCTTTAAATTAAAATCACGTTTTTGAACATTAATAGTTTCCATTTTGTTTCCTCCAAATTGTTTTATAATATATGCTTAATTGCAGCGATGTGCGTTGCAATGAAACAGGCCATAGAAGTGAGGCTTTTATTGCTGTTTGTCACAGCTTACCTCCAATTTTCTTTATATAATGCATTGTTGTTTTCCCCAAATTGCTTCATTTCATTAATATTAAACTTGATTTCAAAAAGCAGTTCAAAGTAAAAATTTAAATATTTTCTCCTGTAACTTAATATTTCTTTACTAAATTATAAATATTTTTCGAACCCTATAAAAAAAGAAGAGCTCTTTATACAACGCAATAAGCGCAATACCAAAAGCCCTTCTTTTAAAGACGGTTCTTTTTTATTTACAATGTCATTTTTTATTTATAATTAAGTATAGTATATAATAGTTTCCATTGAAAATCAAGGATATCATTTTCATCATAAAAATGATTATATACTGCCACATTTGCATAATTGTTTGTCACTTTACACAAGTCATTTATATTTTCTTCTTGTACGAAGTTTTTCAGTGTGCTATTTATATAGTCATTTCCATATAATTTTAGATCCATTTCATATCTACTAAAACATAATAACTTAGCATTACAGACTATATTTCAATACCTAATAATAAATTATCGTATATTCCTTGTTAACAATTATAAAATACTAAATTCCACAATAAAAAGTCATTGATTTTTTCAATGACTTTTTATTGTGCTTCTTATAAAGTTTCTATATAGTCAGTCTATACATAGCTTGCAATACTATGTAGAAATTTATTTTTACTTTCTTCATTGTTATCTGCTAAATTTTCATTTATCCATTTTACATTAGTAGCTCCTGCCATATTCAGTATTCCTTTTACAAATGTTGCTTCAATTGGATTTCCTAACGCTTTTATCATATAGTCTGTATCTGTTTCTGAAGTAGTTATAACTAATCCTGATGTTATATTAGTTAAAAGTCCCACAGGTCTTTTATCCTTTTCAGTAAATGCAAACTCTTTTAAAAATACTCTATCAAAAAAACCTTTTAGTATTGCTGGGCAACTATTCCACCATATAGGGAATATACATACTAACTGATTCGTTTCTTTTAATATTTTTTGGTATTTCTTTACCAATTCATCCTTAGTTTCACCTTTTGTATAAAGCTTAACATCCTCTTCACTCATTATTGGATTAAAATCATCATTATATAAATCTATTATTTCATAAGACTTATCTTTTTCCTTTAGAGTATTTAAAACTTGCTCCATAATACTTTTACTAAAAGAATCTTTAGATGGATTTGCCACTATTACTGTTGTATTCATACATATCATCCTCTCACTTTTATATAATATTATTTTATATTATTTCCCTGGAGGCAATTTTTTATTAAATCTAATTTCAAAGAGCTTTTTATCTATACTATATTTTTCTTAAACCAAAACTTATACAACAAAAAATGTAGCTACCAAGCTTTTATGCTTAGTAACTACATTTTTTAGTATGCTACTATTTCTTTAATTATAAACTCTTTTCCACTGAGTAAGTCCCAAGCATTACTGTCACAATGTGGACATACTCCGTTGTTTTCTTTTATATTAAATACTTTATTACAACTTTTACACATACCATTTCCTGGCATAACTTCTATTTCTAGCTCTGTGTTTTGCAATATTGTATTTTCTATTGCTGCTGGATAACAAGCTTCGATATATTTAGGAATCATTGATGATAATTCTCCAATTTGCAATACTAATTTTTCTATTTTATCTAAGTCATTTTCCACTGCAACTTTTTCTACAGTTTTAACAACTTCTATTACTACTCCTAGTTCATGCAAATTTTTCACCTACTCTCATTGTCTGTCTACTTATTTTCAAAAGCTACTTCTCTATAAGAATTTGACTGTCTATAAATTTCATCTTTTAAAGGATTTAGCTTATTTTTTCTTATTTTGCTAAATTGATAAATAGCTAAAGCTGCATTAGCTACTAAAGATACTAAACTTACTACAAAGAATGCTGTAGGGTTATGTGTTGTAGCAACTGGTGCTATTCTATCAGCAAATTGTGGTACAGTCATAACAAACATAATCCAAAGAGCTAATGTTTGAGCACGATGTTGTAACCAAGCCCCTTTTTTTATAAAGAATGTTGGTATAGTACATGAAAGTAATAATGCTGCTCCACAATAAATAGAGTGATCTGATATACAGTTATAAGTATAAGCAAAGTTCCATAAATCATAAGCTATTATCCATGCCCATATCATATCTGGCCATATCATATCCTTTGTTTTATCTTTTGATATGAATATTCCACACCAACCACATATAGTGATTATATTTAATATTCCTGCTATACCATTCATAATATTCCATGGTCCAGAAATAGTCCAAAGATTATCAACTACTCCTCCTCCAGTTAATCCATAGCTGAATACTTGAAAATCTCTAACTGCAGCTTCTAATATGTTAACTGCTAAAATAATAGCTGGTAAAGCCAGTGCCCATTTTTTCTTTTGTAGAGATGGTATATATCTAATTGCCATAAACCAAACACATCCAGCTAGTGCAGAATATGTTTTTACCCAGTTAAACCAAGTTCCTGTTCCATATTCATTCCCTGCAGCTGCCGTAGTTGGCCATACATAAATTGTTAAAAATGTAGGTACTATTATAAATAACAATACTCCCGTCCATTTTGTTGATCTTCCAAGTTCATTAAAAGCCATAAGTGCTAATAATACAAATAGGAATATTGCCCATCCCTGAAATGTCATCTGTTCATATAAAATTCCCATAATAAGTACTCCTATCTATTGTTTTATTTTACAAATATATCCTTAACTTTCTTAGCTACAATTTTACCTTGACGTTTTATAGTTGTTTTAACTACTGCTGGTTTAAGTTCTTCATAAGCTAAGCCTTCTGCGTCATATTTTCTAACTAAAGATATGGCATCAAATTTACATTTAGTAGTACATTGGCCACATCCTACGCACATATATTCATCAACAACAGTTGCACCGCAACCTAAACATCTTTCTGTTTCTTTTTTCATTTGTTCTTCTGTAAAAGTAAGACGAATATCTTTGAATGATTCTTTTGCTTTTATATCTGTTTTGTGCTCAGCTTTTTGTCTTGGTGTATTGTCATATCCTTCTATTTGTAAACTTTCTTTATCAAATTCATGATAATCTCTTCTGTCACGTCCATTTACTAAACTTTGTCCTGGTTGAACAAAGCGGTGAATTGATATAGCACCTTGTTTACCTGCTGCTATTGCATCAATTGCAAATCTTGGACCAGTATATGAATCTCCACCAGCAAATATATCTGGTTCATTTGTTTGATAAGTGAATGAATCAGCTTTAATTGTATTGTTAGGATTTAATTCTACTTTGCTACCTTCTAATAAATTCCCCCAGTCTATACTTTGACCTACTGAAATTAAAACATAGTCTGCATCTACTACTTTTACATCAGCTTCATCAAACTTTGGAGAGAATCTTCCATTCTCATCAAATACAGAAATACATTTTTTGAATTCTACTCCTACTACTTTTCCTTTTTCTGTAATTACTCTAGTTGGTCCGTAAGAGTTATTTATTACTATATCTTCTTCTAATGCCTCTTCAATTTCCTCATCTAAAGCTGGCATTTGTTCACGACTTTCTAAACAGAACATTTCTACACTGTCTGCCCCTACTCTTACAGCATTTCTAGCCACGTCTATAGCAACATTTCCGCCACCGATAACTACTACTTTTCCATTAAGTTTTACATCATTTCCTAAATTAACATCACGTACAAATTCTACCCCTGGGATAACCCCTTTTGCGTCTTCACCTTCTATATTTAATCTTCTACCAGCTTGTGCCCCTATTGCCACGTAGAAAGCTTTATATCCTTCTTTTCTTAATTCATCTAAAGTAATGTCTTTACCTACTTCTACCCATGTTTTAAATTCTACGCCCATTTGTCTTAGTATTTCTATCTCTGCATTAACTACTTCTTTTTCCAACCTGAAAGAAGGAATTCCTAGAGTTAACATACCTCCTAGAGCCTTTTGTTTTTCAAATACTGTTACTTTATATCCGTCTATAGCTAGGTAATAAGCACATGAAAGTCCTGCTGGACCACCACCTATAATTGCAATCTTTTTACCATAATCATGTCTTTTTTTAGGAACAAATCTATGCTCTTCTTTTAAATCTTGTTCAGCTACAAACTTTTTGATTTCGTCTATAGCAAGTGGTGAATCTATATCCCCTCTTGTACAAGCTGATTCACACTTTCTAGGGCAAATACGTCCACATATTGCAGGGAATGGATTTTCTTTTTTTATAAGTTCTAACGCTTCTTTGTATCTTCCTTGTGAAGCAAGTTTTATATATCCTTGAACAGCTATATGAGCAGGACATGCAGTTTTACATGGACTTGTTCCACTTTCTACAACATCCTCTCTATTAGTTCTATAATCTTCATTCCATCTTTCTGGTCCCCACTTAGTATTTCTTGGAGTTTCTTTTCTTTCTATTTTGTCTACAATAGGTTTACTAGAACATAGTTTTTGACCAAGTTTTAGAGCATTTGTTGGACAATTTACTACACATTCACCACAAGCAACACATTTGTCTTTGTCTACTTTAGATACGTAGTTAGAACGTACCATATCAGAATTGGCAAACATATTTGCTCCTTTTAATGCTAAACAAGAACATCCACAACAGTTACATATGGCATGAGTTTTTCCTGATCCATCTAAGTTTGGTATCTGGTGCATTAAACCATTTTCTTCTGCTCTTTTAATTATTTCAAAAGCTTCTTCTCTAGTTATTTTTCTACCTCTACCTGTTCTTATGTAATATTCAGCTGCATGACCTAATTGAATACACATGTCTTCTTTTAAGTGACCGCATCCTTCTCCCATACTTTCCCTTGCTGTACGACATGAACAGTCTGATACTGAGAATTTATCACTATCGTTTAAATATTTTGATATTTCTTCATAAGATGCTCTTCTTGTTTCACCATCTATGGCAGTTTCTATTGGAATAACACGCATAAGCCCTACTCCAGGAGGAAAACTTCCTGTAGATCTTGGTCCATTTTCTACTCCATAATCATGAAAAGCCTTAGGAATTTGTGGATATTTTTTTGCTTGATCCTTCCTATTAACCATCATTTCCATAATTCCTGGTACCCAAGTTTCATACCAGAAAGTATCTACACCATCTATTTCATTGACAAATACTACACCTATTTCTGATAATTCTAGTAAAAGTTCGCTACATCTTTCAACACTTTTACCGCATAAAGGTGCCACTTTTTCTGCAGTAGTTTTTTGCCTAATTTTCATACAAAGTAAAACCTCTGCCATCTCCTCAGTCACTACTGGTTCTAAAATTTTATAACGTGCATCTTCTACACCAAAATACCCTCTAGACCCTGGCTTCTTTCCACTTACCTGATTTGCAAATTGAAGAACCTTTTCTTTTACTGCCATAATAATCCCCCTCTAAATTTTAATAAAATATTAATTATTCCACTCTTTTACTTCTTTTCTTAACCAGTTAATCCATTCTTCAATACCTTCACCAGTTTTTGCTGATATTGGTATAACCTTTATATTTGGATTTAATTTTTTAATATATTTTTTTACTAAATCTAAATCAAAATCAAAATGTTCAATAGCATCAATTTTGTTTATTAAAACAACGTCAACTATTGAAAACATTAGAGGATATTTTAAAGGTTTATCATGTCCCTCTGGTACACTAAGTATCATGGCATTTTTTGAAGAACCAGTATCAAATTCTGCTGGACATACTAAATTACCTACATTTTCTAATATTGCAAAATCTATATCTTCAGTTCCAAGTTCTACTAAACCTTGCTTTGTCATATCTGCATCAAGATGGCACATTCCACCTGTATGTAACTGTATTACCTTAGCTCCAGTTTTTGACACAGTGGCAGCATCTACATCAGAATCTATATCCGCTTCCATAACACCTATTCTCATCTCGTCTTTTAAAGATTCGATAGTTCTTAAAACTGTAGTAGTCTTACCTGAACCTGGAGAAGACATTAAATTTAATAAAAAAGTATTGTCTTTTTTTAAGTCTGCTCTAAGCAAATCTGCTTGTTCGTCATTATTGCTGAAAACACTTTCCTTTATCTCGATTACTTTGTATTTATCCATAACTCTCCCCTTAATATTTTGTTAAATTTGTAACATTATTTTATATAGAATAAGATTCACCGAATCTCATTCTGTAATTAAAATATATCACAGGTTACCATATTTTGCAAACATCCTCTTATGGTTTTTATCTATTTTTTTACCACAAATAATATTATATATTTGCTTTTTTTTATGCTATACTAAATAATCATATAACTTACTGTATTAACATTGCAGTTTTATAAAGAGGTATTTTACATGGAAAAATTAACAGATAGACAAAGGCAAGCTATTGCAACTAAAATTAGAATCACTCAAGTAGCCACTGAACTTTTTAAGTTAAAGGGCTTTGAAAGTGTAAAAATTCAAGATATTTGTCAAGCTGCAGAAATTTCAACAGGAGCATTTTATCATCATTTCAAATCGAAGATGGAAATAATTAATACAGCTTATGAGCAAGTAGATATATTAGTAATGGATCGATTTGAAGCAAGAGATTTTTCTTCTAACTTAGATAAATTGTTATTTCTGTTATGTGAAGGTGCTAAAATGATGGAGGAGCTTGGATGGGTATTTGTAGGCGAAATATACAAAAACTTACTTTCTATTGAGGGAAAATACTCTACAAAACCTGATCGCCATATTGCTCTAAAGGTTAAATCTATAGTTGAAGATTCCCTAAGAAATGGAGAGCTAGACAATTCTATTTCTCCTACAAACTTAACTATGATAATAATGAGAATCTCCAGAGGTGCTATATTTGATTGGTGTCTTTATCAAGGCAGTTATGATCTTAAATCTAGAATGGAATTTGACTTAAATTTAATACTCTCTAATTTTAAACCAAAAGATCCAGATAAAAAAGTTCGTCCTTAAGACGACTTTTTTTTATTTATTTTTATATTTTTTAGATAATTTTTTAACATTATGAACGTTTATTTTCCAATATTTTCAGCTTGTTTTCTATTTTGTCAGAATTATTAAATTATATTTTTACACTTGTGTTTTATAATTTAATGGTGCTAATATTATAATAATTTTATAACTCATAAAATTGAATCATTATTTAATATTGGGGGACAGTAAAATGTTTTTATTTGAAGCACAGCCAATAAGCAATTGGCTAATGTTATTATTAGTATTTGCAGCACTTATGCTGCTTAATGAATTCAGCCGTCGCTGGAAGTGGGCAGGATTCGCATGTTTTTTAGTTTTACCTATAATTTTAACAGTTTTTGTATGGCCTAAAACTACAAAAGGTACAAGTGTTGGAACATGGTTCCACTTTGCAAAAGTTTATTCAGCTTTAGCTGGATGTATGGGATTTTGGTTAATTCGCTATGTTAAAGGTGCAATTAATCATAAATGGGTTTTATATTTCCCTCCTTTAATCCTTGCAATAAACATTATGGAAGCTGTTATACGTGATTTCCAAATTGGTGGATTAGGTTATAATGCTCAAATTTTTGAAGGTATGATGGTAACTAGTGGTTCTTGGAATTATATGAATGGTATCGCAGGTATTTTAAATATTATAACTATCACTGGTTGGCTTGGAATTTGTATTAGTAAGAAAAAAAGCAAAGATATGTTATGGCCAGATATGTGTTGGTTCTGGATTATAGCTTACGACTTATGGAACTTCGCTTATACATACAACTGTTTAGGAGATCATGCTTGGTATTGTGGTATAGCTTTATTATTTGCACCTACTATATGTGCATTTATATTTGGAAAAGGTGCTTGGTTGCAACACCGCGCCCACACACTTGCATTTTGGGTAATGTTTGCTATGACTGTACCATCATTTATAGACCAATCACAATTCTCAGTTAAAGCATCACAAAATACAACTGCATTATTTATAGTAAGTTTAATTGCTTTACTTGCTAATATAGGCGTATTTGTTTATATGGTTTACAAAGCTAGAAAAACTAAGACAAATCCATATACAAGTGAACTTTATACTGATTTAGATTGTTACAAAGAAGTAAAATCTTTAGCTTAAAAATACAAAGCCATTTATTGTTTGAAGTAAATATACTCTTTAAACAATAAATGGTTTTTTTGCAACAAAAACTATTTTAATTTCAATTTTTAATTAAAGTGCAAGTTTTATTTTTTATAAATTGAAATCAACACAGAGATTATTTTCAATCTTTTTATCTAGTATTTCTCTGTTTATATTAATCCAACTTTTGCATTTATCTAAAATAATTGCGTCACTACTGATAACATTATCTAGTGTTTCTAAAGTTGAATCCACATTATTAATATTCATAACTTCAACTTCAAAATCAAAGTTTTTCAATAATTCTTCTATCTTTTTCTTTAAATTTCCCGAGTTAGAAACTGGTGCATCTAAGTAAAAATTAGCTTTTTTAATTTTATGTTTTTCTAAGGTTTCTCCTATTTTCATAATTGATAATTCTGTCTTATCTATAATACGATACGTTCCTCTAAGCCCTGCTAAATCTCTTATTGTTCCATCCATACACTTAATTAATAGTGAATTAGATAAGGCAACTTCCAATGTTATTATGGTATTAAATCCATCAATATTTACAATACTATTTTTCAGATTATCCTTAACCTCTTTCTCTTTTCTTATCTTTATATTTTTCTCAGAAGAAATTGCTCTTGATAAAGCTAATCTTTGTCTTTCTGACAATAAGTAGTGATTTCCCACAAAAACTGAGGCTCCTTTTATATTATATCCTTGATTTAATAAATAGTATAAATCCTGACCAGCCTTATATAATTTATCAACATGTTTACCTGTAAATTCTTTTTCATCACTGGGAAAATGCCCTCTTTTAACAATTTTGCACATAGCTACACTCCAATATTTTAATTTACTCTATAGTTTTCACAAAATTAAGTATTATCATCATTAATTATATTTTTATTAATTTTTTACATATAAATCCTTTATTTTATACTTCATATATAAAATTATCAATTAGTCTAGTTTTGTTTATATATACAGCTATGGCAACTAATACAGATCTATCAATTGAATCTACATTTTGAAGTGAATCTATATCTACTATATTAATATAGTCAATTTTTGCTAAAGGTTCACACTCTATAGTTTCTTTAATAATATTTAACACAGAGTCCACATTACTTATTCCATTTTTTATTAAATTCTTAGCTTTTATTAATGATTTACTTAATACTGTTGCATCCTTCCTTTCATTATCAGATAAATATGTATTTCTTGAACTTTTAGCTAAACCATCTTCTTCTCTAATTATAGGACAACCTACAATTTCCACATTTATATTTAAATCTCTTACCATTCTTTTTATGATAAATAGTTGTTGTGCATCTTTTTGGCCAAAATAAGCTCTATCTGGAGTAACTATATTAAACAACTTGTTTACTACTGTACATACACCTATAAAATGTGTCGGTCTACTTTTACCACACAAATTATCTGTAAGACCACTCATATTTACTGATGTTGAAAAGTCCTTGTTATACATAACATCAGCACTTGGATGAAAAATTAGATCTGCTCCTACATATTCACAAATTTCTTTATCTCTATGAAAATCCCTAGGATAAATTGCCAAATCTTCCTTTGGCCCAAATTGAAGAGGATTCACAAAAATACTTACAACTACTTTGTCATTTTCCTCCACAGCTTTTTCCATTAAACTTTGGTGACCTTGGTGTAAATACCCCATTGTAGGTACTAACCCAACACTTAGACCTTCTTTTTTCCATTCATTTACTTGTTTTCTTATTGCATCAATTGTGTCTATAACTACCATTGTTTAAGTCTCCTTAATATAGTTTTTCTATAACTTCTTCATCTATTTTAAAGCCATGCTCTTCACTTGGGAAAGAACCATTTTTAACTTCATCTATATATGTAGCAAAGGCATTTCTCATTCTATCGCCTAGATTTTCATATTTTTTTACAAATTTAGGAGTAAAGTCACTAAACATTCCAAGCATATCTTGATAAACTAAAATTTGTCCATCACACTTATCTCCAGCGCCTATTCCTATAGTTGGAATAGATAGTTTTTCAGTAACCATAGCCGCTAATTTTGATGGAACTCCTTCCATAACCAGGGCGAATGCACCTGATTTTTCCACAGCTAATGCATCTTCAATTAATTTTTTTGCAGCTTCTTCACTTTTTCCTTGTACTTTAAATCCACCAAAAGCATTTACTGATTGTGGTGTTAAACCTATATGTCCCATTACAGGTATAGATGCTTTTACTATTGCGTCTATATGCTCTGCAACTTCTACACCACCTTCTAATTTTACGGCTTGAGCTCTACCTTCTTTTATTAATCTGCCTGCATTAACTACAGCATCATAAACAGAAGTCTGATAAGACATAAAAGGCATATCGGCTACAACTAAGCTATTTTTTGCACCTCTTGCCACAGCCTTAGTGTGATGAATCATGTCTTCCATTGTAACTGATAAAGTATCTTCATATCCTAGCATTACCATTCCCAGTGAATCACCTACAAGTATTCCATTTATTCCAGAATTATCTACTGCTTGAGATGTTGAATAATCATATGCTGTTAACATAGTTAACTTTTCATTTTTTACTTTAGCCTCTCTAAATGTTACAACTGTATTTTTCATTATCTTTCCTCCAAATAGTTTTGTAATTTTTTATAATCTCTATTTTCATTTTTAATTTTTGCTACCTCTAATAAATCTCTAGATAATAATTTATATAATTCTTTATCATTTTCATTTAAAACTTCACAGTGTTTTACAATAGTACATAGGTCCCCTCTTTCTACTGGACCTGTCAAACTATCTACCAGACCTTGCTTTTTAATATTTTCCACATTATTTTCTATAAGAGGAAAAAGAGCATTTAATGCATCCTCTCTGGAAAAATCACAAGTTTCTAAGAAATTAACGCCCTTGTTTATTAGCCCCAAAACTAAATTACTCACTGTAACACAAGCTGCATGATACAAAATCTTATTTTCGCTAGAAATAACACCTACTTTATTTCCTAAGTTTTTAAACACACTCAAAAAATAGTCTTTAAATTTTTCATCACCTTCTATGGTAATAAACGCTTTTTGAAAATCTTTATAAGAATTATACTTGCTAGAAATAGCAAACATTGGATGGATAGAATAAGCATATGCACCGTAATTTTTTACATTTGAAAAGATTGTTGAAGAAATTGAACCGCTACAATGGCAGATAACCTTGTCTCTTATGTTCAACTGTTTTAATTCACTATACACCTGTTGTATCTGTGAATCAGGTGTAGTAATAAATATAACATCACTGTTATTAACTAATTCATTTAAGTTTTGAAATTGTTTAGTATTTGTAAAAAATGCCGCTTCTTTTGAAGAATGCGGGTTCTTACTATAATACCCTATTACATTTATTTTATTTTCTTTTAAATATTTGCCTAAGGAAAATCCAACTTTTCCGGCTCCAATAAATCCAAATCTTATAGTTTTCACCTCCTATATAAGAGTGTGTTACCTTCAACTTCATTTAACCTTTATGATTATCTAATCTTTAATATAAAATGGTGCAGTTTCGTTAAAATACCACCCACAGAAAATGTATCAGATATCTACATTATTTGTCAATAATTTTTGTATTTATACTTTTTAGAGTATATAAATATCCCATTCTTAGGCATAATACATTCTCCTACTTGATAATATATCTGTCATTTATCATGATACTTCTTCCCAATTTGAGTTACTTCAAGTAGTACATCTCCTATTTACCAAATGAGCAATCCAATAAAAAAAGGCATATTGTTTTCAATATACCTTTTTGATAACTTATTCACTTCATACCGCTTCACTATATTCATATTCTAAACTTTCTTTGCTCTTCTTAAGTACATTTTTAGAAATTGCAAGTACAATAAGCTCAGATACAAGCGTTGCTATCCATATACCAAATCCACCAAATATAAGAATCATCACTATTAACGTAATTGTTATTACAACTACTCCCCTACCTAATGATACTACTCCTGCTTGAACTGGCATATCTACAGCCACACAGAATCCTGAAGTTATTACATTATATCCCATTATTAAAAATGCTGGAGAAAATAATCTTAAAACATTTACTGTATAATTAAATAATCCTTCATCCACATTGTTAAGAAATAATGATACTAATTGATTTGCAAATATAAATACTATTAAAAATGACACAATTGATGAAATTTTAATTGTTTTCATTCCCATTTTTAAAATTGATAAAACAGAATCTTTATCTTTTTTGCCATAATAATAACTACAAATTGGTTGTATTCCTTGTGATATTCCCATCATAGTTGTTAGAACCAATGTGTTTATATAACAAACAACACTATAACTTACTAATGCATTTTCACCAATTACTCTTAATATACTTTGATTGAAAATTAAAATAACAACTGCCACACTTAATTCTGTTGTAGAATCTGGAATACCTATAAATAGTACTTTTTTGACAACACCAAAATCAAAACGGAATTTTGTAAATTTAAGTTTACCTCTTTTTCTTAAAAAATGTATAAAGAAAAATGAGAATGAAAATACTCTTGCTATTCCTGTTGCAACTGCAGCTCCTTTAACTCCATAACCAAGTTTTATTACAAATATATAATCCAATACTATATTAGTTATTGCAGATATTATTACACCTATTGTTGCAAGGTGAGGATAACCATCACTTTTTATTAAGACTTCTAAGTAGTAGGAAGCTAAGTAAAATAAAGTAAATAGCATTATAGTTCCCACATATTCTTTAACATAAACCATTGTTGAGTTAGTTGCACCTAAGAATACTGCTATTTTATCTAAATTTAATAAACTGATTAACATTATAATTGCTGCTAAAATTACCATTACAACTAAATTTAATGTAAAATACTCATTTGCTTTTTTATTCTCTGAACTTCCTAACTTAATAGCAACTACAGTACTTGCCCCCGTTGCGAATAAAATAGATATTGCAAATAACATATTAATGTATGGTGTAGATATATTTACTGCTGCCAGAGCATCACTGCCTACTCCTTTACTTACAAATATCCCGTCTACCATTGAATATAATGAAAATACCCACATTGCTGCTACTGAAGGTACTACATACTTTTTAAATTGCGATTTTAAACTTATTGTATTTTCCATATTATTCATCTCCTTCCACTATAAAACTATAAACTGTGGTATAATACACATGTCAATAAATATTTTTTAATTTTTTTGAGGTGATTTTTTGAAAAGAAAATATTATAAAACTGGTGAACTTTCAAAGATATATAAATTAGGTAGAGATTCAATAAAATACTATGAGAAACTAGGTCTTTTAAATCCTACTAGAGACACCAATTCCTATAGAATGTACACAATTAAAGATATATGCAACTTAAATCTTATTCGTGAGCTTAGAACTCTAGATTTTTCTATGCAAAGAATCAAAGAATATATTGAAAATAGAAATATTGAAACTACTAGAAAAATGCTTTCTGAAGAAATTGATTTAATAGAAAAAAAGGTAGAAGTTTTAAATTCTCACAAAGACTCTTTAAGCAAAAGATTGTCCTCTATAGACAAATGTATAGAACATACTACTTTTAATAGAATTGAACTTTTATATATGACCAAAAGAAAAGCACTTACAGTAGATTCCAACGAGTCTTTTGCAGAAAATAATGATTATTTAATCCAAAAATTAAGCGATAAATTTGAAGATAAGTTTTATGTATTAGGTAATAGCAACTTTGGAGCTGTTTTTGATTCTAAAAGTATTTCCAACGGAATTTATAATTATTACAAACACACATTTTGTTTATTAGATGAGGATGCTTCTGATTATAACTTTGTCTTAGATGAAGGGTACTATGTTACGTATACTTACAAAGGTGACTATAATCAGTATGAACAAGTTTTTGAAATGCTTTACAAATTTATCGAGATTAATAAATATACTATTTTAGGTGATCCTATAGAGATTTACAAAATAGATGTTTACGAAACTTCCCTAGAAGATGAGTACGTTACACAAGTTCAGATTCCAGTTAAACTTTTAAGCGACCTTTCTTTCTAAAATATAAAAAGATATTGTCTTTAGGCAATATCTTTTTATTAATTTCAATATTGGATACTAATACTAGGAATAATATCCATGATTATTCTAACTATTGTATATAAATTACTCATAAATTTCTCTCAATCCTTATTTACTAATAAAATTTATAATAGCATAGTTCATCTCATTGTATTTACCTCTTTTTCACTGTTGAATAAAATAAAGAATCACTCTAATGGCTATCAGAGTGATTCTTTTAAAATTAATGTATCTTTATATTACTTTTCTCTAATATTAACTATTTTTGTAATCAATAAGCTTAAAATCACAAAAGCTATACTTCTAATCCAAGTTTTTATTTCAAAATTATATAATAATAAATTAATCCCTGAAGCAGCAATTAAAACATAGCTAACAGAGAGTACTATTATATTTTTAGCATCTTTTTTAGATAAAATCATTCGTATACTTAATGCAAGCATCCGTATACCTATAAACGCCATGAGTATGCCTATAATATCTTGAATTATATAGTAATAATGAAACTCCATATATATTTACTCCTCTTTATATAGCGTCTACAGATTCAGCAATTATATCAAATTCTTCATCTGTATAAGTAGTCATTGTAAATCCAGTCACACCATATATAAATGTTATTATTGGAGTTATCCAACTTATGAAACAGTATGGTATAAACTCATATGGACTAACACCTAATGTTTGGCTACAGAATATGGCATTAGAATTCCAAGGTATTAATGGTGCGCCAATTGTTGCAGTATCTTGTATTATTCTAGATAAATTTTCTGGCTTTAACTTAAATTCCTTGTATAATGGTGACATTACAGTACCAACAAATACAGAAGTAAACATCATAGATGAACTAAATGCATTTGCAAGATAACTAGCTATAAATGTACTTCCAATTAGTTTAGTTCTTGATTTTCCTATTTTATTTAACATAGGCTCTAATAACACTTCTAAGAACCCTGTCTTTTGTAGTATACCAGCTATTACAAATACTACAAACACTAAAAGTACAGTCTCCGCCATGCTCATTATTCCACCTCTATTTAGCAATCCGTCTGTATAAGTAAGGCCTGTCTCTATAGAGAAACCATTAAGCAGATAACCTAGTAATTTGTCAACACTTTCTCCTTCTTGAATAAACGCTATAACTGAACCTACTACTGCAGAAGATAATATAGAAACTATAGGTGGCTTTTGCAATAATAATAAAATAAATAAGAATATTATTGGAATTACTGCTATAAATCCTATATTAAAATTAGCTTTTAAAACTTCCATTACTTGATTTATTTGATTGTAATCTATAGTGTTATTAGCATATTTAAATCCCATAACTGCATATAAAATAGTACATATTATATAAGATGGCACCGTTGACGAAGTCATATGTTTTATATGAGTTATAACATCTGTTTTACAAACTGCAGCTGATAAGTTTGTAGTATCTGAAAGTGGTGAAATCTTATCACCAAAGAATGCACCAGATATTATTGCTCCAGCAGTTAAACCAGCAGGAACTCCCATACTAGTACCTATACTCATTAAAGCTATACCAGAAGTTCCTAAAGTCCCCCAAGAAGTTCCCGTGGCTACAGATGTTAAAGAACATACTATAAATGTTGTAACTAAAAAATATTTAGGTGTTATCATTGCAAGCCCACCATAAACTATAGTAGGAATTGTACCTGCTGCTATCCAGGCAGCAATTAACACTCCAACAGAAAGTACAATTAAGTTGGATTGGAAAGCTCCCTTTCCTACCTCAAATCCTAATTCTTCAATTTCACTATTCGTATAACCTAATTTCATAGCTGCCGGGACTACTATTAACCATGATAATAAAAACATTATTGTTATTGATGCATTAAATACAACCATACCAACTGTAGTTAGGGATATAATTGCGATCATAACTAAAGCCGCAAACTTAAATGTGGGTTTTCTTTTTTCAATATTCATACTCATTTCATATTTCCATCCTTTTTGATTTTTTTACTCAAATGTCCAGATAACGTTATCATTTTAAACGCAGACAACTTTTTTCTATTATGACTAGCTTAATTATAATTAAGCTAGTCTGCTGTAACTATCCAATTATAGCTTTTTTTATTCTAATTAATCCTTCTTCGACCATAGATCTTGGGCAGGCAAGGTTTATCCTTTGATACCCTTTTCCTCCAATACCGAAAGAACTTCCACTATTTAAAGCTACCTTCCCTTTTTCAACTAATAATTTACAAACTTCATCATCGCTTAATCCAGTATAACTGAAGTCTACCCATAGTAAATAAGTACCTTCTGGTTTTCTAACTTTTAGAGATGGTATATTTTCTTTTATATAATTTATAGCAAAATCTATATTACCTTCTAGGTATTCAAGATATTCTTCTAACCACTCCTCACCTTCGTTATAAGCTGCTTGAGTAGCTACTAAACTAAATGCATTGTTTCTTCTTATATCTAATCTTATGAAAGCATCATCTAATATTTTGTAGTAATTTTCATTTGGTAATATAACTTGAGACATTTGAAGACCAGCTATATTAAATGTTTTAGTTGGGGCCATACAAGTTATACTATTTTGTGCAAACTCTTCACTTATTGAAGCAAACGGAGTATGTTTATGATTTTTTAATATTATATCACTATGTATTTCGTCCGATATTACTAGTACATTGTGCTTCATACATATGTCACCTAATTTTATTAACTCTTCTCTGGTCCAGACTCTACCTACTGGATTGTGCGGATTGCAAAGTATAAACATTTTTACATCTTTAATTTTTGATTCTATATCTTCATAATCCATTACATAGTTTCCATCTTCTAATTTTACTAGTGGACTTATTACAAGATCTCTTTTATTTTGATTTACAACACTATTAAATGGGCTGTAAACAGGTTCTTGTATCATTATTTTATCGTTTTCTTTAGTCATTTCTTGTATTAATATACTTATAGTTGGAATTACCCCTGGACTAAATATTAGCCATTCTGGTTTAATTTGCCAACCATATCTTCTCTTAGCCCAATTCACAATAGACTTATTATATGATGCTGGTCTAGTTGTGTATCCATAAATGCCTTGTTCTAATCTATTTCTAAGTTCATTTATTATGCATGGTGCTGTCTCAAAATCCATATCTGCTATCCACATAGGTAAAAGGTCATTAGTACCATATTTTTTATCCATTTCTGACCACTTTGCTGAAAAATTATTACTTCTATCAATTACATCATCAAATTTATAACTCATAATTGCTATACCTCCAATATTTTTTATTTTATAATTATATATAGCAATATTCATGCCAAGTTTTATCATTATTTTTTATATTTATTAAAAGCCTTGAAATTTAAACAGTATTTTTTATTTTAAATTAAATAAATGTAATTATTTTTGTCCAATTTTTTTTGACTTATTAGTTTTTATTATAAAAGTAACCAGCAAATAAAAAAACAGGTTTAACAGTTATACATTTCACCCAATTCAACCTGTTTTTATCTAGATTTTAATTTCCATGTTCTTTTAAAAATGATCTTCCCTTTTCAGTAACTATAGATCCTCCACGTCCTGATAAAACTTTTACAAGTTCATACTCTTGAAGTTCAAGGAGAATACTCCTAATTTGTTGTTCGGTTAAAAACACTTGTTCTTCCAATGCATATTCGTATATTTTCTTTCTTCCTATTCTTTGTTTAAGGTTATAAGCTTGATTCATTTTGTTAAGTACAAAAATATAATCACTTATAAGTCTCTTAAATTTAAATTTATCATAGCTTTTTTCTTCTTTTGCTATTTCTTCACATGGATCTTTTTGTTCTAAAGATTCAAGGATATATTCTGGTAGATCAGACACTTCAATTATATTTTTACCTGTATATGAAAAATACTCAGCTAAATTACTTAATTCTCTTATATTTCCGTCCCAATTATATCTTTTAAATATATCTACAACTTCATCCGAAAGTATAAAGTTAGCATCTAAATTTTTCTTAAATGATTCAAATATTAAAAATAAATCATCTACCCGTTCTCTCAATGGACTTACTTTTAAAGGTAGAACATTTAATCTATAAAATAAATCTTTTCTAAATTTACCTTCACAAACTAATTTCTTTAAATCTCTATTTGTAGCTGCTACAATTCTTATATCTAGATCAACAACCTTGTCTGAACCAACTCTTCTAATCTGTCTTTCTTGTATGACTCTAAGCAGGCTAGCCTGTGAATTTAAATCCATCTCTCCAATTTCATCTAAAAATATAGTTCCTTTATTGGCCATTTCAAAAAGTCCTATCTTTCCACCTTTTTTTGCACCTGTGAAAGCTCCCTCATCATAACCAAAAAGTTCACTTTGCAAAAGTCCCTCCTGAAAAGTACTACAGTTTACCGCAACAAATGGACCTTCATTTCTATAAGATGCACTGTGGATAGATTGAGCAAAAAGTTCTTTTCCTGTACCACTTTCACCAATTATCAGTATAGAAGAATTTGATTGAGCCATTTTATAAGCAATTTTTTTACTTTCCATAATAGATTCACTGCATCCAACTATATCTTCAAAATTATATTTGCTAACATTTCCAGAATTCATAAGCTGGGCTCTAAGCTTTGCTTGCTTTTTTTCAGATGCATAAAACTTAGCAAGTTTTATTATAAAACCTCTAAATCCGCATATATCTGCATATCTAATATCTAAATTTATATCTATATTTTTAACTCTAACAACCTTCTGTATATTTGCACATTCCTTCTTTAACTGTCTAAAATCAAAAGATTTTATATAATCACCAATATATTTTCCAGTCATTCCATTTTCATTTACATCTAGTATCTCTCTTGCCACATGACTGTAAAACTGAACAATTTTATCTTCACTTATACACACAAGGCCTTCATCTATTGATGCCAATAAAAAATCAAATTTATTTTCTAGTCTAGTTTGACTTAATAAAAGTTTTTCTGTAATGTAGCTAGTAGGAACAACTTTAGCTATAAATTTATTCAATAAATCCTCTCTTATTAAGTGCTTTAAATCTAAGTGAATTGCTATATCAGCTATACATCCTAGATCTATTATTCTATATCCAAGGTCAATTATTTTACAGTTATGACAATCTATTAAAATTTCTTCTCCTGGTGATAAAACTATAGAATCCGGTAAAATATTATCAGCTCCAGGGTAGCTAGGTATAAAGTTTTGTATATTAATTCCTAACTTATGTATAATCGTTATAGTTTCAAGTGCCATACTTTTAGATAAATTATATACAAATACCTTCTTGTGTTCATCTAGTTTTGAGATTTTTTTTACACTGGATTTTTCGAAGGTTAAATTAGGTATGATTATTTGTGTATCATGTGCACACATTGCTGAGATTTCATCATATTTTAATCTAACAGAAAGAACGATTAGTTTTTCATGTAATAAATTAAGATTCTCTTCTTCAAAAGAATAAAGGTTTATGTTTATATTGTTGCCTAAAAAATACTTTATTTGATTTGAATAAACCTCTCCTGCATCTTTTTTCAGTGTTATTATAGCTAGTTCTCTTTTTTCCATAATCACTCCTTGTAAACCATCCATATATTTATTAAGTCCAATTATATCAATAAACTATTTGAAAATCAAATTTCATAATAAAATAAGCCACCTTGTATAAAAAGGTGGCTTATCAATATAATCGCTATTAAATTATTTTCCTAATACTTCATTTAAATCTAATGTTTTAGTTCCATTTTCTAATATAAAACATGGTATTCCTATACCATCTGTAGCTCTTACATTTTCATATATATCTAAACCTTGGCGAAGAACTAAATATTCTTTTAAATCTGGTAAACTTGCTGACAAATTTTTGAAATCAACCTCTATATTTCTATCTCTTAATTGGCATAATGCATATAATGTATCTGGGCATAAATGACTTCCTACTACAGTTATTTTCATAATAATTCTCTCCTTTTAATTTATAAAATTCATGTAAATTTTTTATTTATTTATAACAGCTATAGCTTCTATTTCGCAAAGCACACCCTTTGGTAATTCTTTAACTGCTACACAACTACGAGCTGGATTAGATATAAAGTATTTTGCGTATACCTCATTAAATGCTGCAAAATCTGCCATATCAGCTAAGAAACATACTGTTTTAAATACATTTTCTATGTTAGTTCCAGCTGACTCTAATATAGCTTTAACATTTTTACAACTTTGTTCCGCTTGTAACGATATCCCTTCTGGTACTGATCCATTTTCTGGATTTACTGGTATTTGACCTGATGTAAATGCAAAGTTGTCTATTTGATATCCTTGTGAATAAGGTCCTATAGCCCCTGGTGCATTTGTTGTTTCAAGTATTTTCATTATAAATTCACCTTCCTTATGTTTATATAAATCTTAATAATCTGGTATCACCAAATTCTTAGTTTATATAAAGCAAATACCATGCCAACTTATAAAAAATGTTACATTTTTTTGAAACTCTTTATAATACTCATACTTTTTAGATTGATTAATTATATTAATTTTATTTTTTAATTATTTATTATTCCAGTGGGTTAAATTGTTTAAACTGTTCAATCTTTTCAACCTTTTAATACCCACTATTAAATGCTCTATTTATAAACTCAACAACTATCTAATAATTAGTTTACTTGGTTTATTGACTTAATCACTTCATCTTTAAGATTTAAACCTTATACAACAAAAAGACACATATAAGCATTTTGTACCGTAATCAGATTTACGTTCAATGCACTACATGTGTACTTCTTTTGTTTAATATTTAATTCACTTTAATTATAATATTTTTTAATAAGAATCAATATTTGTAAATAAACTGTTGTTTATTATACTTATAATTTTCATATTCTATTTATTTAATTTTTTAAATACTTATTTATATAAATTTATTAAAAACATCACTTACTAGAACTCTATAATATAAATCTCTTTCTTTAATTCTAGAAAATATAATAATTAAAAAATCATATTAATATCTTTTCGTGGATTTCAATAATTTATAATTCCTAAATTGTATAATTCAAGGAGGAAGCTCTTATTTTTCCATATACCTTTACCCTATTTATCTCTCCTATGAGTAAGAGTCCCTCTATTTTTAACAAAAAGTATCTCAGCCATTATTCCAAAAGCTATCTCATCCACATCGTTAGATGAAATATTTATACCAACAGGAGCATAAACATTATCTAGTTTTTCTTCACTTACATTTTCTTCAATTAAAGTATCTTTAACTTTGATCCATTTTTTTCTACTACCTATCATACCTATATAGTTGGCGTTTCTATTTATTACACTTCTTAAACTTCTAAGATCACCTTCATATCCTCTGGTGGCTATAATCACATATGTATTATCGTTAATTTCCGTATTCTCAACTATTTCACTTATGTCTCCAGCATAAATCTCATCTGCATTTTCAAATCTACCAGTATTTGCAAACTCTTCTCTATCATCTACTATGACAGTGTAAAAATCTAAATTCTTGGCTGTTTTAAATAGTGCCAAACCTATATGTCCACCGCCTATTATTAAAAGTTTTGGCTTTGGTTTAAATATTTTTATATATCCATAAGCAGTTCCACCACACTGCATACCTAAATTTCCAGAATCATTTAAAGTATATTCAAAGTTGCAATCGTCTCCACTTGTCAAACATTCAATACATTTGTTTATAACTTTGTGTTCTATCATTCCACCACCAACAGTTCCCATAGCATTACCACCTTCAAATACAGCTATAGTTGCTCCCATTTTTCCAGGTGTAGAGCCTATTGTTTTTGTTATTGTGGCAAAGGCCACTTTGTATCCTTTTTTCACTTCATTGTATATTTTTTTAATAAATTTTCGTCCATTTATCTAACCTCATGTCTTTGTTTCATATATAACATAGCTTCTAATACTCCCCCCGCTATTGTTCTAGCTTTGTCAGATATGGTATATGAATTTTTTACTTCTTCTATACGTGGATCAATATCAGCTATTTTTAATCTTTCTTTTATCTTACTTTTATCTCTAATTATACCTCTCAAAACACCATCTATGGTGGCTTTTACTTCAGTTGCAGTTTCATTTTCCATATTACTTATTTTAGCTATAACTTCTTCTTTTTTTACTATATCACCAATTTCTCTCGTATTTGATATTATTCCTGATGATGGCGAATATATTACCCTATCTTTACTTATTCCTTTTACAAATCCAGGTATACCTGTATTGGCAACAGCATATCCTTTTTCTATTATTCTTCCTAAGTCATGACCCCTCATAGTCTCTATTACTATGTCCACATCTTCTCCTGCACAAAACCCCGGTCCTAATGCTATGGTTATTGTCGCCATATCCTTTTTTGTTCCTAAATTTTTCTTTGCTAATATGGCATCTACTAATGCCAATGGTTTTAATTTTTCAATATATTTACCATATGGATCTATAATCACAGGAATGTTATTTCTATCTAAGATATGGTATACTTCATCTAAATTATTTGCTTTTTCACATACAACATTTTCCACCACAATTTTATTTTCGTATATGGCTTCACTAAAACAAACTGATCGTCTTATGGCAGATGGGTTTTCTATTTCTAGAATTACTATTTTAAATCCACATCTATGAAGCTTGTGTATTGTTCCTGTGGCTATATCTCCACCACCCCTAATTACTATTATGTCCTTTTTCATTTTCTGCCCTTCTTCTTAAAAGATTATTATAATCATCTATATTATCTATATCAAATAAAGTATATTTACTAACATTAACATATTTTATTTTGTGTGAAGATTTTATGATACTTTTACCACCTTTATCTCCTTTTAAATTTAATAACTGTTCTTTATATTTACTTGGATATATGACCGGATTTCCACTACTATCTTTATACTTAGGTATAACAATACAATCTGTATCTTCTTTGAAAGTTTTTATTAACTTTTCTATATCTATTTTATTTATAAGAGGCTGATCTCCAACAAAAAACATATATCCTTGGCAATAACCGCAGTTTTTTACTCCTAGTTTTATAGACTCACTTTGACCTTTATTAGGTGATATATTACTTACTACTTTATAATTTAATTTTTCTCCAAACTCTTTTATTTCTTCATATTGAGTAACTAATATTTTCTGCTTAAAATTACATTCTGATATTATATTTAAAGTGTACTCAATTAAAAACTTATTATTGTACTTCATAAGAAGTTTGTTTTGACCCATACGTTTTGCAAATCCTGAGGCCATAATTATTGCTGAAATCAAGTTTATCATCCTTTTTTTAATTCATTAAAAATGTTTTAATATTCTTCATTTATATAAGTATCCGTATGAGGATTTTATTCTTCATTCGTATGCTCATCATTTTCATTACTATTATCTAAATCTTCATTATTGTCCATATCTTCATTATTATCTGTGTCTTGGTTATCGTGTATATCTTCGTAATTATTGATGTACTCTTCTAGTACATAATATTTTTCATAATACTCATCTGTACTATCAATTTTTACAGCTAAATTTAAAAATACCGCCAATATTATTAACCCTGCTATATAATATGCAAAATACACATTCTTATCTTTGTTGTAATTTTGAGAACTGTTCAAATTTTTAGTAGCTATATCATTATTATTTACCTTATTATTCATTTTATAATTCTCCTAAAATCATTATTTTTCTAAAAAACTATTCTTCTAATAAGAATACAGGTACTAGTTTATAACCTTCTAATTTTATACTACTACATATTTGAACTTATTTTCTATATTTATACAATATTTCATAAGAAAATCACCTCGTATAGAGGTGACTTTTTATTAATACACATATTTAAAAATATATAAACATTATTAAGAAATAATAATCTAATATATTATTCTTCTTGCAGTAACATATCCTTTTACATAATATGATGTTGACATACTTTCATACTTTACTGATTTTCCTGGACTTGGTGAGTGGATAAACTTACCATTACCAACATACATGCCCACATGTCTAATAGAATTTGTTCCACTATTAAAAAATACCAAGTCTCCTGCTTTTAAATTGTTTTTACTTACATGTTTTCCATTTTTAGCTTGATCTCTTGATGTTCTGTTTAAATATATTCCTGCTTTTTTATAAGCATAATACGTAAGACCTGAACAGTCAAAAGAGTTAGGGCCTGCTGCACCATAAACATATGGTTTACCTACTTGCGCTTTAACTGTAGATAATACTTTATCAAGTTTAGAATTACTTGATGGCTTATTAGATGAAGATGTTGTTGTATAACTTACTTTAATATCACTTGAATCTCCAGCATATAGTTTTAAGTACTTTGTAGATACATACCCTGTTGATGAACTAGATAGTTTTACCTTAGACCATCCATTACTATATGATGATATTATACCAACAACGCTATTTTTTTTAATTGTTTTTTTAACACTGTGTTTAGTTGAAGCACCTGATCTTACATTTAGTGCTGACGCTGTAACCTTACCTACTTTCCTTATTGAATCTGATATTGTTGATCCTGAAATTTTAGTGTAATCGTCAGTAATATATCTTGTTTTTCCTTTGTACTCAACCTTATACCATCCATTGCTACATCTTGATATGTATTTTAGTTTTGTTCCTTTACTTACTGTACCTACTATAGAAAATTTTGTTCCAGCTCCACTTCTTATATTAACTCTACTTGCTGTAACTTCAACCTTTTTGGAACTAGAAGTAGAGCCATTTTTTACTCTTGAATATTTATTACTTACATATCTAGTACTTCCTTTATATTTAACCTTATACCATCCATTGCTACATGTTGATATATATTCTAGTTTTGTTCCTTTTTTTACTGTACCAGCTATAGAATATCTCGTACTTGATCCTGTTCTAACATTAAGAGCATCACATGTAACTTCTACAACCTTACTACTCCTAACTTCACTAGCTTCTACATTTTCATTGATAGCTACTGCTGGCATAATACTTGTAGCTATCATACCTAAAGCCATTCCTTTTGAAATATTTTTTGTATTTTTGTTAAAAATCATATCCCACACATCACCTCATTTTGTAACTTTTTCGTAATTTTTGTAACCCTTTTGTAACCATTGTATCATACCTACAACAAAAATTTCTATATTTTTACAAAAAATAATAAATTTACAAAATAAAAACCCCCTATAACATTGGAGGGTTTTGCAGTTTAGTATTTAGCTATGCTTTTAATTTACACGTTATATATATCTGAAAACTCTATATCACATCTTTCTACATGCTTAAATTTTCTATCAAAATCATAGTCTTTATTATTTTCTTCTTTCATCTTAATAGGAATTGTAAATATAAACTTCGAGCCTTCATTAACCTTACTTTTCACATAAACTTTTCCTTCATGCATTTCAACCAAATTTTTCACTAGTGATAATCCTATCCCACTACCTTCACACATCCTATTAAATGAACCATCTACTTGTCCAAATCTATTGAATATAATATCTATCTTATCCTCTGGAATTCCTATCCCAGTATCACTTACTGAAACAATCACCTCTTTTTCAGTCGCATTAATATCAACTTTAATACATCCATTCTCAGGTGTGAATTTTACAGCATTTGATAAAAGATTCAACATAATTCTTTCTATTTTATCTGGATCACAAAAAGTAATTAACTCTTCTACATTTGTATCAAATATAAGATTTATATTATTATTTCTTGTATACTCTGCCACAGAAAGAGTTATATCTTCAATTACATTTATAATATTTTGATTAGATGATCTTAGTTCATAGACTCCTGTATCCATCTTGCTTATATCTATTAAATTATTCACTAACCTTAATAATCTATATGAATTTTGCTTTATATAATTAAGATGTTTCTTAAGATTTTCTACATCAATATTATTTCTTTCAATATTTTTATTAATAAGTTGCATGGTTCCTAATAAAATATTTATTGGCGTTCTAAATTCGTGAGATATATTTGAAAAAAATTCATTTTTTACAATTTCCAATTGAACAGCTTCTTGTAATTTTCTTTTTTCTTTTTCTATTTCTAACTTATTTGTAATATCTCTCGCTGACGTCACATATAATTCTTGATTAGATATGTACATACTACTCCATTCAAGATGAACATAGTGACCTTTCTTATGTCTAAAACGAATAATACACCTAGTAATCTCACCATCTTTACCTAAATAATTTTTATCCTTAAAACGCTCTACATCTTCAGGATGAACAATTTCTTTTATTGGCGTAGATAATAATTCTTCTTCTGTCCACCCTAAAACTTTATTCCAGTTTGGACTAATTCTTTTAAAATATGCATCTTTTCCAACCATGGATACTAAATCAGCAGAAACTTTTAAATACTGTTCTAGCTCTTTTTCAGTATACTTACGCATTTTATTTTCAACAAATACCTGGTTTGAAAGCCTAACATTTTTAACTATCATGGCTATTTTATTACATATGTGTTTCATAAATTCATCATAGTTGTAATTAGGCGAATTATCATTACAATAACTTAAGGATATAATTCCAATAAATTCATTACTTAACTCTATTCTATAGCTACCTACATAATCCAAACCATCCATACATATTTTATCCCAAATTGGTAAGTTTTTTATTTTTGACTTACAGTACATAATATTAAAATAATTTTTATATTTACTTGAATATAACTCATCTATTTTACACGGTATAAATTTTAACTTTTTTAGATGTTTATTAGAATTTTTTAACTTTATAAATGGTATTAAACCTTGTTTATTATTATCATATATTAGTATTGATAGACCATCTGCCTGGGTATAATCTAGTATTCGTTGGCCAATATTACTTAGTACTTTCTTCAAATCAGTATTGCTTTTCTTAATGTCATTGTAATCACTTTTAATTATTGTTCTATTAAAGTTTTTGTATAAGTCTTCTGAATCATTTTTTGATAAATTAATTTTTTCAGAAGTAGCAATAATGTATTTAAATTTTTTATTTTCATCGTATACTGGACATTTATAAGTTTGATTCCACTGAATATTATGATCAACTATTAATTTTTCGTCAAATAATTTAGGTTTTTTATTCTCACATAGCGCTTTATTATTAAGTTCAAATCCTTCACAAATTTTATTTCCCCAATAATTACTATTATATTTTCCTATAATGTCTTCTCTTGTCAAATTAAACATATTTGCAAAGGATTTGTTAGCGTATAAATACTTTCCATTCTCATTTATAACAAATGTAGATATTCTAATATTATCTAAAAGGTCTTCTAACATCTCCATTGTATATGATTTTGAATTAACTTCATTGCCTACTATAAAAATACTTTTTTCATTATTAAAATATTCTATAGTAACATTTGAATTAACTTTAACTATTTCATTAGATTTTGAATAAAAATCTAAGATTTTATTTTTATCTTTCATTTCTATAAGTTTGTTTATAATATTATGTTCTTTGCTTTTTATTATTTTAAAAATATTTGAATTTAACAAATCTTCTTTACTGTAATTCAATCCTTTTAAAAAGCTTTCATTACAAAAAATTATATCCCCCATATAGTTTAGAACAACAATATAGTCACTAATTTTATTGTATATTGATAACATTTCCGATCCCCTCTTGCCTTATTAGTAATAATCTTTCTGTATTATTAATTCATATTTTAACACATATTTACATTGTTTTATATTATTTGTTAAGTTGCACCATATGTTGCCAATTTTTTAATAAATGACAATTTTAATTTTGAAAACTATTATTTAATTCATAATATATATGAAAGTCCAAAATAAATTGCATAATAAAAGAGATAGAACACTATCATATAATAGTTTTCTATCCCTTTATTAGACTTTTTTATATTAAGCTTGTTTTCCAAAATGTCTTTCTAATAATCCTAAGAATGCTTTACCATGTCTAGCTTCATCTTTGCACATTTCATGAACTGTATCATGTATAGCATCTAATCCTAGTTCTTTAGCTCTCTTCGCTATTTTTAACTTTCCTTCAGTAGCGCCGTATTCTGCCTCAACTCTAGCTTCTAAGTTTTTCTTAGTATCTGCAACAACTACTTCTCCTAATAACTCAGCGAATTTAGCAGCATGCTCAGCTTCTTCAAAAGCGATTCTTTTATAAGCTTCTGCAACTTCTGGATATCCTTCCCTGTCAGCTTGTCTTGACATAGCTAAGTACATTCCTACTTCTGTACATTCTCCAACAAAGTTAGCTCTTAGCCCTTCAACAACCTCTTCATCTACTCCTTGAGCTACACCTATTCTATGCTCATCAGCCCAGTTCCTTTCACCTTTCATTTCTTCAAATTTATCAGATCCTACTTTACATACTGGACATATTTCTGGAACAGCTTCTCCTTCATATATATAACCACATACTGTACAAACAAATTTTTTCATTTTTCATTTCCTCCGTTTTTTATTTATATTTTCTTACTTTTTGTAGTCAATTTTAAATGTTAATGCTTACTTACAATTTTATATATACCCGTCATCTTTTGCCTTAAACAGAGTTTTAATATTTAATTTAAAGATTATTTACACAATCACGTTATATCAAGGAACTAAGTTATTTATTGTTCATAAAAAAGTCACTGGAGTTATTTTCCAATGACTTTTTTATATAATCCATATTTTATTTTATTCATTTTATTATTTTTAAATCTAGAATTTAACCTTAATATTTTCTCTTTCTGCAGTGTTTTCCAATTCGAAGAAAGATTCTTCTTTAAATTTAAATAAACTTGCAATTATACAGCTTGGTACACTTTGTACAGTTTTATTAAGATTTTTTACTGTTCCATTATAATATCGTCTTGATTTTTCAATTTCTGATTCTATATTTTGTAATTCTTTTTGTAAGTTAATAAACTGATTATCAGCTTTTAAATCTGGATAGTTTTCAGAAATCATTAATAATCTACTTAACGCATTTGACAATTCTCCTTCATATTTTGCCTTATATTGAGGAGAACTCGAAATAGCATTGCCTCTTGCCTGGACAACATTTTGCAAAGTTTCTTTTTCATGAGCTGCATATCCTTTTACTGTTTCTACTAAATTAGGTATAAGATCGTATCTTTTCTTTAAAAATACGTCTATAGTAGAAAATCCTTCTTTAACATTCATTCTCAGTGACACAAGCTTGTTGTACGTTGAAACACCCCATATTACAACAACACCTGCTATTACTAATATAATAATCCACGTCATTATTTCACCTCCAATTTATTATGCTTTTTATTTATTTAATTCTACCAACTTGAGCCTCCTCCACCGCCAGAGCCTCCTCCACTAAATCCGCCGCCTCCAAATCCTCCTCCTGAACTACCAGAAGAGGTATCTATAGTATGGCTTACTGTAGATTCTACTTTATTTAAGTTATTTATAAACATATTTAAAGCAATATAGTTATTTAATGGATAATAAGTATCATAGTAAGATGGTTGTTCCATAGAAATATCCTTAAACTTATCCGTCCATTTTTTAGTTACTCCAAGAACCTGAGCATAAGGAAGTGTATTATAAAAATATTCTGGATCCTCTTCTAACAAAGCTTCCAACCTTTCTTTTTCTGCCACTTCCATAAAGTTTCTAAATCCTACTATTTCACCTAGTAATTCTTTACCATAATCACTTCGTTTTGGAACACAACTACTTAAGATATTTCCAATTAATGATACTACTATACTAAACATTATTATAAACTCATCTAAGTCAGAAAATAAAAATGGTAATCTTATTATAATTAAATAAATAAAGCTAATAACAATTACACCAATAATTTTATTATTTTTCTTAATTAATCCATGTCTTTTCTTTAATGATTGATAAAAAATCAAGTAAAATACAAGGTGTGCAACTAACAATATGATGCAGAATATAATACCTCCTACTATGGACCCATGATCAACTTCTCTAGCCACCATCATACATGATATTATAGGTATCGCAGAGATTATGCTTAACATAAACCCTGATTTTTTAGAAGCACTATCTCTCAGTTTTTTTTCATATTTAAATTCTTCTGTAACACCTTTTACTGCCTTACTTACTTCTTCTCCAAAATAAGTTTTTAATTTTTCACCAGTTACTTTTTTACCATTACCATATTTAAATAAACTATTAAATAAATTTTTTTCATAAGGTTTATTGTTGATACCTATTTCTTTTAATTTTTCAATAGTAAACTTGTCATTTTCCTTCATAATTATTTTTATATAACCTTCACTTGCCCAATAAAATAATAATGATGTAACTTGCGAGTTGCTAATACTTTCATTGAAAACATAGGCAACTTCTGCACTATTCATATATCTAGGTGGATAAAATTGAACTACTGGTATTACAGGATTTTTATCTTTAAATCTAAAATATAAAAACACAATAATAAGTAATATAACAGGGGTTGCAAATTTAACAATATTTGCAGATACAGGCAAAGGTCTTACAAATAAGTTTTTATCTATATCAAGACTTAGCTTTACATCTTCCCCATCATATATAGTATTTTTATTTGTAAATATTACATTATTATCATTTTTTTCTAAATTAAATCTATCCGTACCATAATTAGCTCCTTTTTCATTAAAATCCACAATTGCATTATTTATTAGAAACGGAGACTTTATATTTACTTTAAGATTTTCTAGTTTTCCATCTAAAGTTATTTCTACAATCTTAAATACAATATCATCACTAAGCCTCGGCTCAATTGTATATGATACTTTAAAGTTATATTCATCTTTGCTTTTATCTAACGTTATAATTCCATGCTTTTCATCGTAAGGAACATTTTTATCATTTACATTCATATCTAGTAAATAAAAATTTTTACCCTTTATCATGTCACAAAGATCAATCATAAGATTCTCTTTACCCGAATAATTCTTATTAATTTTTATTTTAAAATCACGTTGTATTTCATATCTTTTGTCCTGTGTAATATTGATGTTTATAAATTGATTTTCCATTGTATATGGATATTGTTTTATGGGGGCATTTTTAAAGGCACCCTCATTTAACATGGCATTTACTGTTATAGCATTGTTAGGTTTTATAGTATTTATTGAATTGATATAAATTTTATTGTTTTTCACCTTATATTGTACGTTTTTTGAATCTTTACTGCCATATTCACCATCAGTAATATTTATTTTCTCTAAATTAGCTTCCTTTGGATAAGTTATTGTGGAGGTGAAATTTTCAATTTTCGTGTCCCATTGATCTCCCAAAACATTGAAATAAATATAATCACCTTCTGGCTTTTCCTCGTTGTAGTTTACTATGGTGTATGTAATTTTGTAAGTTTTATCGCCACTTATTGTTTCATCTTCATCTCCTATTCTAATCTTCATGTCAAAAGAATCTTCTACTTCATATGGTGCTCCTTCTACTGATACATCTTTTATATTGTAATCTTCTAATCTTGTAGATGTAGGTATGCTTCTAATAATTCCATGTCGTTCTTCATTAAAATACACATCTATGGTTTCTGTTATTTTAAATTCTCTTTTGTCATTTACATCAACTTTTACGTCCATTTTTTTTATGTAGTAACCATCATCTTCTGCATAAGCACTAAATAAAAATATGTTTATTGATATGGCCATAAAAATTAGAAATATAATCATTTTCTTCAATCTTACCACTCATTCCCCCTCCTTTTTATCTCTTACTAAATACAATATATATTTATCATTCCAAGAAAATATGTTCATATCCAGTGTTAATTATATATATCAGAAAATTCAATTTTGCACTTTTCTATACTTAAATTATTCTTTTCAAAAGAAGAAATATTTTTAGCTTCATCATTAATTTTTAAATTTTTAGGAAGAAAAAAAGTAAAAATAGATCCTTCATTTTCTACACTTTCAACTTTAATATTTCCACCATGTAGCGTTATTATTGATTGAACAAGGTATAATCCTATACCGCTGCTTTCGTATCTTCTTTTAATGTCTACATTTGCTTGCCCAAATCTATCAAAAATAACGCCTATCTTATCCTTTGGTATTCCTTGTCCATTATCTTTTATACTTACAAAAACAAGCTCTTCATCATGACTTATATTGACAAATATTTTGCTATTTTCATCAAGTGAATATTTAATAGCATTTGATAATAAATTTAATACTACTCTTTCTATGGCATCTGGATCACAAGCCATTTCAATTTCTTCACATTCTGTATCAAAAATTATTTCCACACCTTTATTTTTTGCATACTCCACTACAGATAAACATATATCCTCTACTATATTTACTATATTATTATTACTCAAACTGATATTATAATAGCCAATATCCATTTTACTAATATCAGTTAAATTATTTACCAACTTTAAAAGCCTATAAGAATTTTGTTTTATATTTTTTAAGTATCTGCATAAATCATCCTTTTGTATTTCACCATAATTTTCAGTACTCTTTTCCATAACTTGCATCGTTCCTAGGATAATATTTAAAGGAGTCTTAAACTCATGAGACATATTTGTAAAGAAATCACATTTCATAGCTTCTAACTTTATTCTTTCTTCAAGATTTTTTTGTCTTTCTTCCTCAACTATTTTTTCTGTAATATCTTTTCCTGTAACAAAGTATCCTCTTACTTTTTTTGAGTACTCTATATACCAATGAATCCATTTATAAGTCCCATTTTTACATAAGTATCTTGTTTTAATTTCAGTTTTTCTATCTTTTTTATCATTTACTTTTGATAGATATTTGTTTATATCTCTTAACCCTTTTAAATCTTCAAAATACACATAATCGTATATCCCTTTATTTAATAATTCTTCTTTTGTCCAACCTAGTATTTTAGTCCAACTAGAGCTTAGATTTATAATTCGTTGATTTTCATCATATATGCATACTAAGTCCGTTGATTTTTCTAAATATTCATCAAGTTCATTTTCTATTATTGTTCTTTTTTGATTTTCTAAAATTACCTCTTTATTTAATAACCAACTTCTTAAAATTATTGAAATTAATTTACAAACACCGTTCATATAGTCATAAGGTATATTGTTATATACAGTTTCTTCCTTGTAAATAATTTGTAAACTTCCTATAAATTCATTGTCCACAGAAAGTTTATATGTACTAAGAATATTGTTTTTATAAGATTTTTCTAGTTCATAGTGTTTATGCTTTTTTATATTTGTTAGCTTTTCAACTCTATCTTTATGATGTAATTGCGTTCTTTTCTGTTTTATAATTTCTAATTCTTCCATGTCAATATTCGTCTCAGTTAATACTTTATTATGCTTTAAATCATCTCCTAGTTTTATATATGGAATTAAAGCCCTTTCTTTTTTATTGAAAATATATATGGATATGCCGTTTGCTTTTGTATTATCTAATATGTCTTTACATATATGAATGATTGTTTCCTTTACACTTTCATCAGATTTTAATGTATTCACATCATTTAAATTTTTATATATATTCATTTCCTCCATAATATTCCTCCAAAATTAGATAATCTTAAAATTTCCCTTTAATACTAATTATAGATTTAAAAGACTTTAATATCTACGACCTTTTTAAATTTATCCAAAATTTGTTAAATATAAAACAATAAATACCTTGTATTTTTTTTATTATAATACTTATATACTATATATATATTATTAAATTTAAAAAATCACATAAAAAAGGGATATCTCAAAATAACTTATACTTCAAAATATCACCTTTATATTTTATCAAGTTGTAAATTTTTTTAAACCTTACTAAACATTGCATCCGCATATCTTAATGATTCTAAATATATAGAAGAAATAGTCTCTTTATCTAAGTTATAATTTTCATTAAATTTCTCAACTATATCCCAGTTGCTTAATTCATATTCTTTTACACATTCTAAGGAATCGTATAATTCTCCTTCTTTATTTATGAATGCCATTTTAATTATTTCAGATAATCCTAAAGAATCCAAAATTGACAATATATCTTCCTCTAAAATATTATCTATTAATGATAATAATCCAGCCATATATGCATCATGCCTCATATGGTTGTAATCTAATTTGGTTATGATTTTTTCCATGAATGTTGCTCTAAATAAAGATGATTTTGCAAATTCATCATTATCCTCACCTGTCATATCTCGTAAAAACAAAAGCATTATCCATCTTTGAGTTTCTGTAATTCCCAAACGTACTAAAGCTTGTTTTACTGAATTAATCTCTGTTCCTCTATAATATATAGATGTATGCATCAAAGACAATAGTTTATAAGTCAAACCTACATCTAATTTTATTATTTCCTCTAGAGCATCAAAATCAGGATTACCTTTTGATATTTCTTCCCATAGTCGCGAATATGATGATGATGCAATACAAAGACTGTCTTTTGATATCATTATTGGTTTACTAAAATAATATCCTTGGAATAGTGTGTATCCATCTTTCATTGCATTTATGTAATCATCCTCTGTTTCTATTCTTTCTGCAACAAGTTTTTTACTATTTTTGTATTTCTTAGCTATTTTTCTTCTTTTATCTGGATCAAGTAGACTATATTCAACTTTTATAATGTCTATATAAGGTAAGAGTGCATCATAAGTACCATCATCAACAAAATCGTCAAGTGCTAATTTATATTTTTTATATTTAAGAAAAGCAACTCTATCTATTAATTCTTCATCCATTTCAGTATGTTCTAAAATTTCAATTATAATCTTCTCAGAATCAAAAAGTAAAGGTATATCAGACATTAAGGATTCTTTGTTAAAGTTTATAAATCCATGTTTTTGTTTAATTAAAGAATATAAGTCAAACTCTGATAAAACATTATAAGTTAGCTCTCTTGTAGCTTCATCTTCATCAACGTTTGCATATCTATTTTCATTACTATTTCTATGTAATAATTCATATCCAAATAGTAATTTATCACAATTAAAAATAGGTTGCCTTGCTATATAAATTTTCATAAAGCCCCCCCTAAGCATTTAAATATTTTTAAACTAATATATATAATAATACATGCATCTACAAAATACCATCAATTTAGACATATTAATTATTTTATATAATTATTTCGGTAAATTTTTCAGATATGAGTCATTATTAGAGAAAAACAAATCTATACTTAGGTTAAACAGTGCATTTTTTATATTTATTTTATGGACTAATGACTTATATTTTCATCTTCACTTCCCATTATAAATAGTCCAAGTCCCATAACTAATGCCCCTCCTACTATATTTCCAAGAGTTACAGCAACTAAGTTGTAAGCAGCTCCTACTAAAGTTGCCCCTTGAATAGCTGGTGATATTAAAGCTACAGAAAATATTGTCATGTTTGCAACACTATGCTCAAATCCACTAGTTATAAAAGCAAACAAACATAAGAATATCATAAGTATTTTCGCTGTATCGTCATTAGTTCTAAAGGCACATAGAACTGCTACACAAACTAATATATTACAAAGAACACCTCTAAAGAATAATGCCATAAAAGATGCTGACGTTTTTGCTATGGAAGTTGTTGCAAAAAATTCCATTATGGGACCTTCATTTACAATACCCGTTCCAACAAAAAATCCTGCGACTAGTATAGAACCAAGTAAATTTCCAACAAAACTGAATAACCATACTTTACTCAAGTCCCACGTAGAGACACCTTTATTTAATCTACCTACAGTCATAACCATATTGTTTCCAGTAAATAATTCTGTTCCTGTCATTATAACTAAACATAGGGCTAGTGCAAATGACAACCCCATTATGATTTTTGTTACAGGAGAGTTTGCTGCACTTAATAATCCCCCTACTGTAAATATTAATATAATTCCAAGTCCCACATATAGGCCTGCAAAAGCTGCTGATACTAAATATTTTAATTTACTACTATTTAACAAATTAATCTTATTTTTTGCTGCGTTACTTAATTTTAATACTGTTTCATTATGCATAATAAACCCTCCTAAATCTTTAATATTTTATACCGCTCCAATAAATATTTTCATTTACTTTAACTATGTCTGCAAACTCTATACCTTCTAAAGCCCATTTTTTATATTCCATAAATCCAGTTCTATCAATTATATATCCAATATGCTCTTTGCCACCTGGAGCATCTTTATCTATATGTTCTCTAACATACTTATAGGTATTGAGAACTATTTTAATAATTGATTCTTCATCTGCCCAGATTAAAAAATCTTCAGCAAGTCTCGGATTTTTCTTTCCAGTTCTACCCATAATAACCAATCTGTAATATTTATTTTCATCTCTAGTCCATGCACTTGTTGGACAGTTTAGTGTACATTCTCCACATCCTATGCATTTGTCATGATCTCTTACTATTTTATAGTTTTCCATTTTAAGAGCACCAGTAGAAAGTTTTTCACATTTTTTCACACAAGCACCACAAGATATACATCTATTTTTATCATATAAAGGATGTGTCATTCCTATTATTCCAAAATCATGAGTTCTCGCTTTTATACAGTCATTTGGACAGCCGGTGAAAGCAATTTTAAAATGTAAATCATTTGGAAATACCGCTTTTTCCATTTTTTTAGCAAATTCGGTAGTATTGTATTGTGCCTTTGGACAGACTTTATTTCCTATACATGCGCATATATTTCTAGTCCCTGCTGCTGGATATCCTAAGTCTTTTGTTTCTTGATTAATATCCATTTTTTCTATAACAGGTTGAATTATTTTATTCACTGCTTCCATATCTTCCATTTTAATACCAAGGATTTCAAAACCCTGTCTGGTTGTAATATGAATTTGTCCATTACCAAACTCATTAGCTATTTTTGAAACTATCATTAAACTTTCTGGATCTACACATCCTCCAGGAATTCTAACTCGTAAAGAAGTTTCGTATTTTTGTTTAGTAATTCTATAAGCATTCTTCATTACTTTTTTAGTATTTACATCTCTTAACATTATCTCTCCCCCTAGTCCATAAGATTTTTTGCATATGAATAATCAAATACAGGACCATCTATACAAATATAAGTATCATCCATTTTACAGTGTCCACACTTACCAACACCACAACACATTTTTCTTTCATAAGAAACCCATATATTTTTTTCATCTAAATCTTTTTTTAAAAATTCCCCCACAGTAAATTTCATCATCATTGGCGGTCCAACTACTATGGCAGACATATTGCTTACATCTTCTATATTTAACTTAGGAATATATTTTGTAACAAGACCTACATTTCCCTCATATTCTTCCTCAGCTTTATCAACTGTCACAAGAATGTCTAATTTCTCACTCCATTTTTTTAGATCGTCTTTGAACAATAGATCTTTTGGAGATTTGAAACCTACTATTAACTTAAAGCTTTCGAATTTTTCTGGATTATGATAGAAGTGTTCAACTATTCCTCTTACGGGTGCTAAACCACTTCCTCCAGCAACAATTACAACTTCCCTCCCTTCGTACAAACTTACATCGAAGCCATTACCATAAGGTCCTCTTATGAAGAATTTATCTCCTACTTTGTAATTAAACAACTCACTCGTTACTTTTCCCACGTTTCTTATAGTAAAATCTATATAACTTTCTCCATATCCACTTACTGAAATTGGTGATTCTCCGTATTTTGGTATGGATATTTCATAAAATTTCCCAGGAAGTACGTTTTTAGTAGAAGTCTCAACTCTAAAAGTCCATTCAATTTCTGTATGTTTTACTATCCTTATTATTGGTGCTGCCACTGGTATATAAGCATTCATTTATTTTTCCTCCCCATTAACTACTTTTTTAACTTTATCTATGCACTGAGAAAATGATATATATTGTGGGCATGCATCATCACATCTTCCACACCCTACACACATGTCATAACCAAATCTTTTGTTAAAATCATGAATTTTGTGCATTACTTTAAATCTCATTCTCTCACCTTGTTTTTTTCTAAATGAATGGCCACCTGCCATATCCGTATATCCGTCTACTTGACATGATGCCCATACTCTTCTTCTCTCTCCTACTTTCTCATTTTCTTTGTAGAAAATATCTTGCATTGTAAAGCAGGTACATGTTGGACAGACAAAATTACATCTTCCGCAAGCTATGCATCTTGCATCATATTCATTCCACATTTCATGTTTTGATAATTCTACAGCATTTATATTTCTTGGTATTTCTACAGATATGTTATTTGATTTAACATAATCTACTTCAAAGTCCCACTTTTGACCATCAAATACATTTAAATCCTCGTCTTTTATATCTAAGTAAACTTCATCTTCTCTTAAGTTTAATCCCATTGAGTAATGGTCAGCTTTGTTTGACTTCATACTTACACAAAAACAATTTCTATAGCTTTCTTTGCATCCTATTAGAATAAATTTAACTTTTTTTCTTAGTCTTTCATAGAAGAAATCCTTTTCCATTCCATTATTCAAGTAAATTTCATCTAATCTTTTTATTCCATTTAAATCACAAGCTCTAAGAAAAACTAGTAACTTTTTCTCATCCACATCACTTGTTTTAAATTCCTTTTCAGTAAAGTAAAAAAGTATTTGATTTATTGGCAATATTACTTCTTTTGCAGAAAAGTTAGACTTTTTATGAAATTCTATATCCTCTATTCTTTCAATTTCTTCGTATTTCGTTAAATCCGTATCAGAAAAAGTACCTTTGAAGGGTTTTGTCACAGGCGCTAATATTTTGTATTCTAACTTTAACCTTTCCAAACCTTGATTAAATCTTTGTTTATCTAATTTAATTTTCATATATTCTCCTCCCTTTGATTTGTTAAAAAAATAATAACATGACACACTACCCTAAGTCTGTGATATTAATCACAAAATTGAAAATTATACGTTATCTACAGAACTGATAACATATGATTTCCTCACAATAAAAAAAGCACCTACCAAAAGGTAGGTGCTTAGCTCTATGTATTTTTAAAATACGATGATAGTTCATGTTTTTTAATATACACTTTTTTATTTTCTATTTTAACCAAATTTTCATCTTGTAAAACTTTCATAGATCTTGATAAAGTTTCTCTTTTACATCCAAGCATATCAGCAATATATGTTATTGTTAAGTTAGCATTAATTAAAGTCCATTCATCTTTTTCTACACCAAATTCTCTACCCATTCTATAAAGCTTGGCGGCAAGCTTTTTGTCCATTCTTATGGATATGGAATTTTTAAGTTGCCTATAAAGTCTTCTGTTAATGTTTTGTAAGTGATTTAATACGTTTTTAGTTAAAATAAAATCATTTTCCATAATATTCATAAAATCTTTAGAGCTACACTCTAGTAAAATACTCTTTTCAAAAGCTTCACACGATACTGCACTGGTTTTTTTCTCATCTATAAAAATATCATTTATCATTTGTCCTTTTGGAAGTATAAAAATAACTTTTCTTTCACCACTTTCATTTATTTTAAATAAAGAGATTTTCCCTTCTTTAATAAAATAAATTTTATCCACCATATCTCTTTCATAAAAAAGAATTTCCTTCTTTGACAATTTTCTAGTTTTAAGTATTTTTTCTAGATTAACCTTGCTTTCTTCCTTTATATTTTTAAATACTTCTATACTATTCATAGTAGTACCTGCTATTCAAATCTATTTCTATGTATTTTATTTTTATCAAATTTATCTATAAATTTATTTTCTTCATTACTATAACCTATTGCTACAAGAGAATATGGAATTAAATTTTCAGGTAAATTCAAAGTTTCTCTAACTTTGTCCATAACCTTACGCTTAGGGTGAACTCCAACCCAACAAGAAGCCAATCCTTGATTAGTACATTCTAATAAAATATTTTGTGTACATGCTCCTAAGTCATGTATCCACTTCCCTGGTTTTAGAAATCTTTCTTTATTTCCTGTAACTGCTATACATAGTTTTGCATCTTTAATATGCTTTGATTTATGATGAGTTTTTGACAAGCTAGATAAAATTTCTTTATCATCTATAATAACAAACTCCCAAGGTGATGAGTTCTTTGAAGATGGTGCTTGCATAGCTGATTTTAAAATTTTAAGTATTTTTTCTTCTTCCACATCTTTGTCTATATATGTTCTTATTGAACGTCTATTTTTTATAACTTCTAACATTTTATATTCCCCCTTATCAGCCTAAAGCTTAATACCAAATTTAAAATCTATTTTTTATTCTAATAATGTTATTATCCTACTACAATATAATTTTCATATATGTCAGAACTAAATTAAATGTCTGGGACAGTTAATATAATAACACTCATAATAAATATAATAATCTGGTTTATATTTTACCTCTTCATTATCATTCATAATTCTATAATAACATTTCTTAATTTCTTCAAGCCTATTTTTTTCAGATGTAATATATTCTTCGTAATCCTCATAATTTTCCCAATCATCAAAATTGGGTTCTTCATTTATTTCCTCTTCAATATTTTCTATAATTTCTACTAATTTTTTCTTAGCCTTACTTATTTTATTTATCTGCTTTAGTGAGTAAAAATATATATTCAACCATACAGGTTCTTCAAACATTTTAATTTTGTCATATAGCTCAACACAACGTTCATAGTCACCCAAAATAAACATAAAGTCAGCCATGTCATCATCCCAAATCTCAAATTCCTCATAATCTATATTTAATAATATATGAGCTATTTTTCTTGCTTCCTCTAATTTTCCCATAAGTGCCAGCTCTCTGCCCAAGCTGAATATAATCTTCCCATCGATTAATATATCTTCAAAAGGATATGTATATATGGACTTTAATAATGAAATACCTTCTCTTTGATTATCATTTATTAAGTGGCTAACTGCTTCACAATATTTATATTCTTTTCTTGGAGATAACTCAAATGCCCTATGGAATAACTTACATGCTTTTTCATAATTTTTTCTTTCAAAATTTATTCTTCCAAATGCATAATAAGTTTGCTCATAATTTGAATTACGACTTACTGCTTGAGAAAGTAAATCATACCCTCTATTTTCACTTTCCTCCTCACATCCCTCTTCTATTAAAAAGTAAGCCATGCAAGTAGCCCATAATGAAAAACTATTATCAGACAAACTTTTTTTATTTTTAATATAACATTCTTCTAATATTTCAATTGATTTATTTGTACTTTCTCTATATTCACATATTAACATGGCAAGCAAACAATAGGCTTCTACATTTGATGAATTTTGACTTATTTTTTCTTTAAGGATATCTCTGTATTTTTCATAATAAACAGCACTTTCATCAAATTCTAAATTCCTAACACTATAAAGGTCTTCTATTATTTTTTTCAATTCCATTAATGATTCTCCTTAATAAAGTAATTTTCTATATCTTTTTTATAAGTATAAATTATTTTCTTAACATAAACTATACAAATTTTAAAACAAGAAAAATTTTTCCATTTGTTTATTTGCTATCTTCTTGGGTATAAATCTTACATTATTAAAAATTGGAGATGATATTATGGAATTATTTACACCTAGATGTAAAAAAAGAAGTTTGCTATTTATAGCTGGATTAGTTTGGATATTTGCTGGTGGTATGGTATCAAAGCTTGGATTTAATGTTCTATTTACTGCATCAATACATCCATTTATTTCAATAATGGTTGCTGTTGGTACATTTTTAATATTTTTTAACTTTATTTTTATAAAGTTAGTTAAAAAACATAAAATTAGAATTTCTGAAAAAGAACAGGATAAACTATGTTTATTTTCTTTCTTTGATATTAAAAGTTATGTAATAATGATATTTATGATGGGTCTAGGTATTACCATTAGATCTATTAATTCAATAAATCCACTTTGCTGGGCTGCCATATATATAGGAATAGGCCTTGCTTTACTTAGTTCAGGTGTTGCCTTTATGGTGGAGTGGAAGAACTGGGATTAATTGCTTACTTTATTAAAATTAACATAAAAACAGGGGGTTACATTTTTGTAACGCCCCTGTTTTTTTAACTAACACTTATTTTTCTTTTAAAAGCAAATGCATTATCATACAAATATTCCTTTTTATATTTATACATAAAGATTAAAGATACTATCATAGTAGCAACTTCTGCAAAAGGAACTACTAACCAAACTCCATCTACTCCCATAATTCTAGGTAATACAAATATTCCCATTAAAAAGAATACAAAAGTTCTCAGTAAAGAAAGAATAGCTGATATCTTTCCATTTGAAAAAGCTGTAAACATTCCCGAACCAAATATATTTATTCCTGCCACTAAGAACGAAATTGAAAATATCATAAATCCATTATGACTTATCTCAAATAATGTGCTTCCTTTTGTAGCAAATAATGATATTAATATTTCTGACATAGCTCTAGACATTATAAATGTTATTACACCAAATGCTGAAATTATTATAATACTATATTTAAATAAATTTCCTACCTGATTTTCATCTTGTCTTCCATAATTATAACTAATTCTAGGTGACACACCTGAAGTAAATCCTAAATAAGCTGCATTTAACAAAAACTGCATATAAAGCATAATCGTAATGGCAGCTACACCCTCTTCACCTAAAAATTTAATCATAACAATATTAAATAAAAAAGTTGTAAGGCCTGACGATATTTGTGTAACCATTTCTGACATACCATTAGAACAACTTCTTGAAATAATTTTAAAGTTAAACTTAGGTCTTACAAAATGTAGTAAGTTATTTTTGTTGAAAAAGTAAATTACACCTACTATACTTGGTAAAACATACCCTATACAAGTAGCTAAAGCAGCTCCTTTAACTCCCATATTTAGCTGAACTATAAATACATAATCTAATACTATATTTAAAATTCCACCGGCAACAGAACTCAAAAGTCCTAAATTAGGTACACCAGCCGTTACCAAAAAATAATCAAAATATAGCTTTAATATTATAAATGGCGTGAAAATTATCATAAAGAATAAATATTCTTTACAGTAAAAAAATAAAGATTTAGTTGACCCTAGCGCATATATTATGTCATTTATAAAAATAATACATATGATTTCAACAACAATTCCTACTATAATAGTGCTTATAGTAATAAGGGTAAAATACTCTCTTGCCTCTTCATTTTTATTTTCTCCCATTGTTTTAGCTACAATTGCACTACCTCCTGTAGCAAACATAACTCCTATTCCTATTAATATATTAATTACAGGATAAACAATATTTGTAGAAGAAAGTGCATTTGCACCTACAAATCTAGATATAAACATACCATCAACAATAGTATATAATGAAAAAAACATCATCATTATTACAGTTGGTAAAGTATATTTTATTAAAGAAGTCAGCGTAACTTTCTTTTCCAATAAATTTTCCATAAAGACCTCCTTGCAATATAAACTCGCTTATTTTATAATAAACTATCCTGTTAATGGATAGTCAATAAGGAGGATTGTAAAATTGAATAATAATATAAAATATTTTTCCACAGGTGAATTTGCAAAACTATGCAATGTTCACAAAAAAACACTTTTTTATTATGATGAAATAAATTTATTTAAACCAGAAAAAGTTATGCCTACTGGATATAGATATTATTCTGAGTATCAATTAGAAACATTCAATATTATTTATACTTTAAAAGATATAGGTATGCCACTAAAGGAAATAAAAGAATACATGGATCGTAGAACTCCTGAAAATATGTTAGAACTCTTTGAATATGAAACAAAAGAAGTAGAAAAAGAAATAAACAAACTCAAAAGGAAACAAGAGATCATGTCTAACAAAATTAAACTTATTAAGGAAGCAAATAGTATAAAAACTGATATTTTACTTGAAGAACAAGAAGAAGAATATATTATTTTAAGTGATTTAATCGACAAAAACAAATTGAATAATTTAATTAATAAAAATGAAGATGCTTATGATATTGACGCCTATGTTAATCTTTTAAATCTTGTCAATAATAATGATTTAAATTTTGGTCATGCTGGAGGCTCCATAAAAACAAAGGAAGATCTACTTCAAAGTAATAATTATAGCTATTATTACATAAGGGTGAACAAAAACTGTAATCACAAAAATATTATAATCAAGCCGAAGGGGACTTATTTGGTAGGATATTTAAAAGGATATTATTCAAAAGCTCCTATTATTTATAAAAAACTTTTACAGTTTATACATATAAACGATTTAGAGATAATTGGATTTGCTTATGAAGACGTTTTAATTGATCAAGTTTGTGTAAAAAATCCTGATGATTTTGTTCTTAAAGTATCTATTCAGGTCAAAGAAAAAAGTATAAAAGCTAGATAAGTTCCCTAGTTTTTATACTTTTTCTTACTATATCGAATAATAGCAACCATTATCATCCTTATATATCATTACTTTTGACATTCCGCCATGAATTTTAATATCTTCACCAGTAATAAAACTTGCTTTTTCACTACATAAAAACACAACCATATTAGAAATATCTGAAGCTTTGCCAGCCCTACCTACTGGATGCTGTAATTTATCTTCTTATTAATTCCACCCTTTTCTGAACTATAGCTTTCTGTATTAGACTGTGACATATAAGCTCTCGTAGATGAAAAATAATTACAATATACCCCTTCCAATTCCATTGGATCCACCTGTTAAAACTACTATCTTATCTTTCATATGTTATTCTCCTCTTTAATATAATTCTTATAAATTTTAATGCCCGATATTATATAATTTATAAGCTTTCTTTATACTTTCTATTAACAAAGAATTTATCTAACATATCTAACTTTGATAAAATAAATCCAATAAATCCTGCTAATCCAATGAATAAATCTATCAATAGTAACTTATCAGAAATTAAATATAAGCCACCTTTTAGCCCAAGTTCAAAGTGTAATTTATTAGCATTATCTAAGTCATCATTGCTACTTTCAATATAAATAGTATCTACTAAATTCCCTTTACTATAATTATATTTTAAATTTTCTTTAGACTCGTTATTTACATTTGAATAGATTTTCAACTGTTTTATTTCCCCATATTTTTCATTTAACATATTATCTAATTTATTTTTATATTGTTTTGGATTATTAATATCTGCAATTGTTGTATGTAGATCCTTACTTACTTTGTCATATATTCGCCCATGATAATCAATCATTTTGTTGTTATAAAAAGTCAAACATGCATAAACTACTACACTTACAATTAATATGTTTCTAAATAAACTAGTCATCTTATTTTTTATGTTATTTTTTTCAAACCAAGCTTGTTTAATAATTCCTTGTAACTCGTCTTCCATTTCTATCCCGCCATCAAATCTGTCAATTGATATTTTAATAGCCTCTTCTTGGCTATAACCTTCATTCTTTAAATCTTTCACCGATTCCAATAAATGCTCTTTCATTTCTAACTTGAGGCTTATTGTTTCTTTACTTTTGTCCTCTTTATATAAACTATCTAAGTATTCATCTATTTGTTTCATATTTTAATTTTCCTCCTCTAAAAATGAATTCATTATATTTTGAATAAAGTACCACTCTTTCTTTTTTATAGTTAGAGCTTCTTTTCCTTCTTCAGTAATTTTATAATATTTTCGTCTTCCTCCAACTCCTGACTCTGCTCCCAAGTAGGATTCAATCAGCGATTTTGACTCCATGCGTTTTAGTGCCAAATACATAGTCCCTTCTTTTAACTCAAATGTATTATTGCATTTTATCCTCACTTTTTTTGCTATTTCATATCCATAACAATCTTCTCTATTTAATATTGACAGAATCAATGTATCTATATGTCCTTTTAGCGCTTCTTTGTTTAATTGCATAATTCACCTTCTTTTAAGTTTATTTAATCACTACTCTGTAATGCAATGTATTAATAGTATAAATATAATATATAATACTCTGTATTGCAAGGTATTTTTATTCTATTTTATGAAATATATCTGAAACTTTTATTAACATATTATTACTTTGATTTTTTATAATATTATTATTTATGCGAATATTAGCATGTATTGAGTAAATACTAAATTTGACAATACTATATACTTGGAGGAAAATATGAAAAAGATTTTAGCATTAACACTTTGTTTTTTACTACTTTTTACAAATACATCTTATGGTCAACCCAGTAATATCAAAACTGCAATCCATGATTTAGATACAGTTAACAATAGAGTAAACATTATGATAAAAGAAATAACAGGAGATGAGCCTCTAAATGTTAACGAATTAACAAAAGATATAAAATTTTGTGAATCTATTTTGGCAGCAAACTCTAAACAAATATCAAATGCATATTCAACTGAAACTGATATACAACTTAGAAGAACATATTCTACAATATTATATAACATATCTTTATATCAATTAAGCCTAAGTAGTATGCTAGTATATATAAATGATGATAGTAAAACTAGTTATTTTATTGATACATGTGCTAATTTTAGACAAGGTACAATTTCCTTAGATTACCTTAAGACACAAAATGGATAGTATGTTTATGAAAAAAACTGGTGATTATAAAATGAACTGCACCCTGTCAAGTAGACAGTGTAAAAAATAAAAACTAAGCAACCAAGGTCTGCTCACGATATTCCATCGG
>OKWQ01000066.1_pt1 | contig 143457 bp, 140 predicted proteins | sample 1607071 | NCBI WGS metagenome assembly OKWQ01 (sample SAMN07501039, study PRJEB24779) | human gut metagenome
ATAGCAAGTAACTTTAATAATACACAAGAGGTAGAAGTAAACAAAGTTACATTAGGGGATGAATATGAGGAATTTATCGGAATTTAATAATTTATAAGGTGGCTTAGATTTTACTAAGTCATCTCAAATTAAAAGGAGGAATAGTAATGTCAGAGATAGTTAAGGAAAAGCCAGGAGTAGCAAAATTAAGAGGTAGAAGACCAGCCCCAAAGGTTACACCTAAAAAAAAGGAAGATAATAAGATGATAAGTAACAATTATGAATTAATTGAAGAGAATAATGATATTAAAGAAAGTGTAGATTTAGATTTATTTAAACCATCAGAAAGCAAAATTAGAAATAAGGGTATTGCTGAAGCAGGAGTAATGTCTGTAGTAAATGCTAAGACTGGAAAAAGAATAGTAATATCGAAGGAAATAATGGAAAAGTTAAATAAGCCAGAAAGAATAGTTGTGTCATTTGCAGAGGATAAAATTGCTATAGGTGAACAACTACCTAATAATGATAATTACATAAATATAAAAGTTTTAAAATCTAAGGGAGTTGTTTATTCGTCAGGAATAGTTAAGGAAATAACTGATTTCTATAAATTAGATTTCAGTAATAAGACATCTATTACATTCTTTGATGTTGAATATGTTAAGTATGAGGATAATGTTGTAGCAATAATAACAGTAAGTTAATTGCGATTGATAAGTATATTAAATTACTAAGCATTGTGCTATATTAGCTCGATGCTTAGTGAAATAAACATAAGAGGAGCGCAAGTAAATGAGTTTAAATAATGAAGTAAGAAATAGAAATGTAGGAAATTTAATATACGGAGAAGTTATAGAAGAAGATATAACAATAAGAGAACAGGAAGAAATAATGGACAGTGAATGGTTTATAAACTGGATGAAAGAGTATCATTACTAAAAAAGTATACAATAAGGAGAAAAAATAATGAGTTCCAATAATAAGAGTAATGAAATAATAGATTTACTATCAGAAATAATAATTAACTTTATATGTGAAAGTAAATCCAATAATAAATCTAGACAGTAAAATAAGTACATATATAAATAATCAAGAAACTAGAGATAAATATTATGAAAATAGAAGAAAGTAGTTAGAGCAAAAGGAGAAGATAAACATGATAAATAGTATAAGCAATAAATTAAGTAATATTAAAATAGGTAATTTTAAATTAGTATGTAACTTCTATACTTGAAGAGATTAATTAATGATGGAAAATATCATTATTATTGAAATGACAATATTAATGGTATTTTCCGTTATAAACTAAGATGATAAGTATATATTATAAATTCGATTAGAGGAAAAACATAAAAATTGGAGGTATATGAAATGGTTTTAAAGAAGTTACTTAATAATATAGAAGATGAGAATGTAAGAAAAAGATTAGCTCTATATACTCGTGTTAGTACTATAGAGCAATCTGAAGAAGGCTATAGTATAGATGAACAAGAAAGATTACTAAGGAGTTGGGCTGAGAAAAACAATTATGAAGTGTATAAGTGTTATTCCGATAGAGGGATTAGTGGAAAAGATATTAAAAATAGACCAGCTTTGAAAGAGTTATTAAAAGATGCAGAAGAAAAAAAGTTTGATATGGTTATCTCATGGAAGATAAACCGTATAAGTAGAAAGTTAGCTGATGTATTAAAGATAGTTGACATATTAGAGAAGAATGATATAACATTCAAATCATATTCAGAGCCATTTGAAACAGATACACCAGCTGGAAAAATGCAATTTCAGATGATGGCATTGATAGGAGAGTTTGAGAGAGGTACTATAGCTCAAAATGTAAAGATGGGGATGTGTGCAAAAGCAAAATCGGGAGAATGGTGTGGAGGTAGAGTTTTAGGGTATGACCTAGTACCAATAGATAGTCAAGAAGGAGCTAAAAGAAAAAAGAATAGACTAACAATAAATGAGAAAGAAGCAGAAGCAGTTAGGTTTATTTTCAATGAATATGTTAATGGGAAGGGATATAAAGCTATTAGTAATCAACTAAATAAGCTAAGTTATAAGACTAAGAAAGGAAATGATTTTTCAGTAGGTTCAATACGAGAAATTCTAACTAATCCAGTATACATAGGAAAGGTTAGATATAATGTAAGACAAAATTGGTCAGAGAAAAGAAGAAGAAATATAAATGCTAATCCAATAATAACAGATGGAATACATGAACCTATAATAGATGAAGGGTTATGGGATAAGGTACAAGCAATAATGGAAAGTAAGAAAGGTAAACCTTCAAGAATATATGATGGTGAGTATCCACTAACAGGAATACTAAAGTGTCCTAAGTGTGGGGCTGGTATGGTGATTTCAAGAACTACTAATAAGTTAGCTGATGGAACTAAGAAGAGAATAGCTTACTACTGTTGTGGAGCATGGAAGAATAAAGGTACAAGCGTATGTAATTCTAATACAATAAGAGTTGATAAAGCTAATGAGTATGTGTTTAATAAGCTATCAGAATTACTTTCTAATGAGAAAATGGTTGAAACTATAGTAAGGAATATTAATAAAGAAAGACATAATAAGATAAATCCAGCTAAGAAGGAGTTAGAAAGAATAGATAAGGAACTTGAAAAGATAGATAGGAAGAAAATTAAGCTTTTCGAAGCATATGAAGAAGAACTAATATCTAAGGAAGAGTTTAAGGAGAGAAAAGATGAGCTAAATAAAAGAGCAAAAAGTCTTCAAGAGGAAAAAGAGCCATTGCTAGTTACACTTTCAGATGATGTAAGTGAAGAAATACCATATGAATTCATAAAGAGCATACTAGAAAATTTCAGTAAAGTGCTAACAGAAAGTGCAACTAGAGAGCAACAGAAGAAATTGCTTCATACGATAATATCAGAAATAACTATAAATGAAGCAAGAGAAATAGATTCAATAAAACTAAAAATAAATGATAAGTTAGTAGACTATATAAATAAGGAAGAAGGAGTATCTATAAATGGTACTCCTTCTTCTTTTATGTTAAGAAATATTGTGGTAAATACATTGAATTTAGATATTGTAATATAATTTAAAGATAAGATATATAAAGTAATCTTTAGTACTAATAAACATGGTAAGTTTGAATAGAGGTGGTATAAATGGTATAATTATGTAAAAATAGCGTGATTTAAGGGGTATTATATGAGTAAATTAAAGGTTAATTTAAGTAATTGTTTTGGGATTAAACATATGGAGTATGTATTTGATTTTACTTCTAACAAGGTAAATAGTATATACGCACCAAATGGAACTATGAAAACATCATTTACTAAAACATTTAAATGTATAGCTGAAGATATTAAACCAGTGGATTTAATTAATGTAGATGAAAAATCTATTTGTACAATAAAGGATAATGATGGGAATGAAATTAATAAGGAGAGTTTATTAGTAATTGAGTCATATAAAGAGGAGTTTAAAGTTGATAGAGTAACAACTCTAATGGCAAGTGAAAAGTTAAAGAAAAAATATGATTTTATTTATAATAGTTTAGAGAAAGAAAAAGATAATCTTTTATTAAGTCTAGCAAAATTAAGTGGGATAAGAAAAAAAGAAGAGGCTTTAGAAGAGCTAGTAAATTCTTGGGGTTTAAAAGAAAAAGATTTTTATGAAGTTTTAAGTGGGATTATTGAAAATAAAGACAGGTATAATTTCCCTGTTAAGTTAAAATATAAAGATATAATTAATGATAAAGTTATGGAGTTTGTTCAAGATAAAGAAAATATAGTTTTACTGAATGATTATATAGAGAAATTTGATGAGTTAATAAGTAAATCTAATTATTTTGAAAAAGGTGTATTTACACATAATAATGTTGAAGATATATCTAAAAATTTAATAGGAAATGGTTTCTTTAAAGTAAAAAAAATAAAAAACAGTTTAATAATTAATGAAAAACAGATTTGTAGCAAAGAAGAATTGGATAAGCTTATAGAAGAAGAAAAAGGTAAGATATTAAATGATGAATCCTTATTGAAAAGCTTTAATACTTTGGATAGTAAGTTGACTAAGAATGCGAAATTATTACAATTTAGAAATTTAATTCAAAGTAACCCTGAAATAATATCATACTTAGTTAATTGGAATATTCTTAAACAACAATTGTGGGGAAAGTATATAATTGATTTAGGAGAACAAGTTGAATATGTTATAAAGGAATATAACAATTCAAAAGAGAGTATAAAAAAAATATTAGAAGAATCAAAGAAAGAAAAAACATTATGGAATGAGGTTATTAACATTTATAATGACAGGTTTGATGTTCCGTTTATAGTTGAAGTTGATAATAAGGAAGATGTAATTTTAAAAGAAACTACACCTATTATAAAGTTTAAATATAAGGTGGGAGATTCACAAAAGAATGTAAATAATGAACTTTTATTAAAGGTGTTAAGTAATGGAGAAAAAAGAGCATTATATATATTAAATGTAATTTTTGAAATTGAAGCTTTAAAAAAGCTTAATAGAGATACCCTGGTTATAGTGGATGATATTGCAGATTCATTTGACTACAGAAATAAGTATGCAATTATTGAGTATTTAAATGATATCCTTAAATCAAATATATTTAATATGATTGTACTCACTCATAATTTTGATTTTTATAGAACTTTAAAAAGTAGATTAAATATAAAAAGAGAAAACTGTTTAATGGCACAAAAAGATGATAATGGAATTAAGTTAGTTAAAGGTGGGTATTTCAATAACATATTTAATATATGGAAGGATAATTTAAATAATGATAGAATTTTAATTGCATCAATTGCTTTTGTTAGAAATTTGTGTGAGTATTTAGAAGAGAAGAATTCAGTTAATTATATAAAACTGACTAGTTTACTTCATTTAAAAGAAGATACAGAGAATTTAACAGTTGAAGATTTAGAGATAATATATCAACAGATATGGAAGATTCCAATAAATCTTAAAGATAAGGAAAGAAAGGTCATTAGCATAATCAATAAAGAATCGGATAAGATAATAGTAGAACGTAGTGAAAGTGTTAATTTAGAAAATAAAATAGTGCTGTCAATAGCAATACGTTTATTAGCAGAGAAGTTTATGATTAATACTATTAATAATGAAGAAAAAATAAAGAAAATAAAAAAGAATCAAACAACAGGATTATACTCAATAATAAAAAAAGAAAACTTAGTAAGCAAAGAAGTTATGGCATTATTAGAGCAAGTAAATATTATGACACCAGAAAATATACACATAAATTCATTTATGTTTGAGCCTATATTAGATTTATCAGATAATCATTTGAAAAAGCTTTACTGTAAACTAAAAGAATTATTATCAGAAGCTTATGAGGAAGTAGCTGGAACTGAAAAAGAATAGTAAAAACCTCACTTATTACTGATACGGAGAACCATATCACAAGTAACGGTGCTGGTTTTATAACTTAAAACTTATATTCTAATTAGAATATAAGTTTTTTATTTACAAGGACATTGATAGCACAAGTTTTTCTTAACATTTAAGTTTTAATAGCATAAAGGGATATGTAATAAATCAATTATAGTGGACTGTAGGTAAGTTTATTTTACACAAACCTAGCTACAGCCCAATTAAACTAAATACTAAACCATAGTCAATCCAATAATATATTGACTATGGTTTAATATTTACATATAATTTAAAAATTTTTTAATTATAATCTTGTTATATTTACATCTTTTCTTGAAACTGTTCTTTTATAATGTACTTTTGGGTAACCAATTACCATACATGCAACTAACTCTTCGTTATCTCCTATTTGTAGAAATTTACCTATTTCAGGATTAAATTTTACAGCTCTTGATAAGAAGCCACTAAAATATGTTCCAAGCCCTAAAGCATTTATCATAAGTTCCATTTTTGATGCTGCTAAAGCTCCATTTACAATGTTATTTGATTTTATTACTATTAATAGCTGAGCTTTAGAGAATAGCTTATCTTCTCCAGCAGGATTCTCTACAAAATTTCCATACATATCTTTCCACATATTGGCATACATCCTAATTTGAGACGGAGTAGTTTCATCATACAATAAATTATCAGCTTGGCTATTTAAAGTCTGTAGCACCATTTTTCTAAGCTCTTGTATTTTATCTTTTATAATAACATATGAAACATCTTGCAGATTTCCGCTAGTTTGAGTGAATTTTCCTGCTTCAATTATTTTATCTATCTTTTCTTCTTCAACATTTTTGTGGAAAATAACCTAACGCTTCTTCTAAATTTCATGAAATTCATTAACACATCTGGATTTACTGAAAATTCTTTAGCGTTGTATTCTTTTACTTCATTCATTGGGTATTCTTTTTCATCATCAGAAGATATAGCCTTTACAGGGCAAATTGCAATACAATGTCCACATTTTACACAAGCTTCATTTTTATATGAGATTTTCCATCAATCATTACTATATCATTTACTATACAGTCTTGTTTACATAAGGTACACCCTATACATTTATCAGTATTTACTAACACTATAAAATGCCTCCTTCATATATATTGGTATTTATAATTATATTTATTAAACTATAGTTTAAGTCAAGCTTTTTATAAAGAAAATATATGTTAACTATTTTGTCTGCTTTCAAGGTTTAAATTTATTTTCTCGATATGTTTTTCAAGTGTTTTTCTTTGTTCTTCTAATTTATTTCGATGCTCGATTAAAATAGTTATTGCTAATTGATTATTATTACTGTCTACTAGAATATCTAAATTAGTACGGATTTCTTTGACTGACATTCCTATATTTCTTAAACATCTAATTAAATTTAGTAATTCTATATCTTTTTCTAAAAATACTCTTATATTGTTTTTATCTCGTTTAAATTCAGGTAATAATCCTTCTTTTTCATAATATCTTATTTTTGATTGAGATATATTAGTTATTTCAGAAACTTCTTTTATTTTATATTCCATATAAATTACTCCTTATAGTTAATATTAATTTTAATTATTATAACTTATCTTATAGGTTTTATAAATTTATTTAGCCATAAACTAAAAATACATATATTTTAAATCAATAGTAGTATTATGAAATGAAAAAAATATTTGTTAAAACATATTTAGGTCAAAGAGTTTTTGAAGAAAGAACAAGTTTTGTATGATTATAACAAAATATACAGATATTTTAGTAAAAATAATTCTACAATAATAACAGATAAAGCTTATGATAAGGGCATAAAATATAAGCAAGATGCATTAAGATCAATACTATAAAACTACTAGAACTATTAAAATAGGAGTTATCAACACAAAGTCACATAATAGAAGTAGATGAAATCATAGAGCATTTAAAAGAATACTAAAACTACGCCACTTTGGAGGAGTAACGGAGAATCGTATTATAAGTGACACTGCAAAACTTATTTTGATTAGTGCAATTTAATCCTGGGAACAAATGTGAGTAGGAGTTTCCTTTCAAAATATAGAAAAATAACTGTATCATATGATAAAATAATAGGTAGTTAAGGTTTACTTAGGTAGAATTGCTATAAAAAACATAGGAATAAATTAAGGGGGATAAACATGATAGTTGATAGCATTAAAAACATAGAAAAATATGACGGGTTAAATATTAAGGCTAGTGAAATTTTAAAGTTTGTAAAAAAAGCAGAAGAAGCTAATCTTAAAGATGGAAGATATGAAATCTTAGGTGAAGATTTATTTGCAATGATTCAAACTTATGAGACTAAGCCAGAAGGTGAGTGTAGATTTGAAACTCATAATAAATATATTGATGTTCAATATATAAGAGAAGGTAAAGAAGTTATGGATTATAAGCTTAGAGAGAAGCTTACAGTTACTGAAGATTTATCAGAGACAAAGGACGTTATTTTTTATGAGGATGCTGAAGATTACACAAGAACTGTAATAGAAGCAGGTTCTTTTGCATTATTCTTACCACATGATGGTCATAAGCCAGGGATTGAATGTGGCAAGATAGATACAGTAAAGAAGATAGTATTTAAAATAAAGACAGCTTAGAAATAAACAACCTTAAGAAGTAGATTTATATTAGAATCTATTTTTTAGGGTTATTTTTATAAAGTAAAATTATTTTAGTAATGTTTGTTGATAATAATATTGATGTATTAATAAAAGTGTTTAGGTGGTGATAAGAAATGAAAAAAACTTTAATAGATTATAAAGAAGCAATTAAACAATTGCCATTAAAGGATAAATACACAAAAGATGAATTGCTTATCGAACCATTTTTGATAGAGGAAAATGAAAAGCTACAAATATATTATGCTCCGCATAATGAGTATTTTAACCCAAGGGCAAAGGTGTTTATTGTTGGAATAACACCTGGTTTCCAGCAAATGAGTACAGCAATTGCTATTGCGAGGAAAGAGTTTGAAAAAGGCAATAATATTGAAGAAATACAGTATGCATGTAAGGTTGCAGGGAGATTTAGTGGAAGTTTAAGAAAAAATCTGATTGAAATGTTAAATAGATTAGAGTTAAATAAGGCACTAAATATAGAAGATTGTAGCGAGTTATTTGGCAATAAGGATGAATTATTACATACAGTTTCATTGGTGCCTTATCCTGTATTCGTTAATAAAGAAAATTACACTGGTCATACACCAAAGCTTATTAAAAATGAGTTTTTAATGAAATATGTATATAAAAATTTTATGGAAGAGTTTAAAAGACTTGATAACGCTAATGAGATATTATTAATTCCTTTAGGAAGAGCTGTTGAGGAAGTTTTATGTAAATTAAAAGCTGAAGGAATAATTGGTGAAGATCAAATCTTGTTTGGATTTCCACATCCATCAGGAGCAAATGGTGGTAGAAAAGTTCAGTTTGAAGCTAATAAAGAGAGTATGATGAAACTAATTAAGTTAAAAAGAGCCTTTTTTATGAGTAAGTAAAAAATAATTAAGGATATATTTTATAGGTAATTGTAGCTTATTGTGGAATAAATGAGAGATTAATAACAATCTAAGCAACATTTATGGCCTTATAAAATTCGATTATAAGGAAATTATAATAATGAAGAGAGTTTATAATGTTACTAAAAGATTAAAGGGAGGAAACATTAAATTATGAAACTTAACGATTTATTAGAAAAGCAATTAAAGAATATGAAGAGTATGAAAAAGAAGTTTAAGAAACTCATGAAAAAATAAGACATAGTTTTTATACACAGATAAGATGTTGATTGTTTTAATCAGCATCTTATCTTATAAAAAGCAAACTTTAAAATTTTTCAGTGTTTGTCATAAATGATATACTGTGATATTATATAAACTTGTACATATCCCTATAGAAAGACTTGATTAAGCTGCAATAAAGAGGGAGGATAATCTTTTAATATAGGTTATCAATAAAACAAGTGGAGGAATTAAATAATGGATAACTTACCAAATTGCCCTAAATGTAATTCAGAATATACTTATGATGACGGAACTTTTCTTGTTTGTCCAGAATGTGGACATGAATGGACTCCAGGAGCTGAAGAGACGAATGCTGATGAAGTAGTAGTAAAAGATGCTAATGGAAATATTTTAAAGGATGGAGACTCTGTTACTATCATAAAAGACTTAAAAGTTAAGGGTGCATCTTCAGCACTTAAACAAGGTACTAAAGTCAAAAACATTAAAATTGTTGATGGTGATCACAATATTGATTGTAAAATAGATGGCTTTGGAGCTATGTCTTTAAAATCAGAGTTTGTTAAGAAAATATAATATTATAAAAATAAGCTAGATAATAATCTAGCTTATTTTTATAGAAATAGAGTAAATAAAAACGGTAGTTTTGAAGATAATAAATTTATAAATAAAATTTACTTGACTTTTATAGGTAAAAGGAGTAAATTGATATTAAGAAATTAAATTGTATAAAATTAAATTTATGAAAATATTATTTAGGTAAATTTAATTTAAATGAGGAGGAATATATATGTCAAGAATAGTTAATTCTGTAGAGTTTAAAGAAGAAATAAAAAATGGTGTAGTTGTAGTTGATTTCTTTGCTGATTGGTGTGGACCATGCAAAATGTTAGCTCCAATATTTGAAGAATTAGGAAATGAAATGAGCAACGTAAGCTTTGTGAAAGTTGATGTTGATAAGAGCCCTGATATAGCTATGTCTTATAAGGTTGCATCAATACCAACTGTAATGGTATTTAAAGATGGAGAAAAGGTTGCTGGAAACGTTGGATTTATGCCAAAAGAGCAAATTAAGCAAATGGTAGAGGCTCACGTATAATATAAGCTGTGAGGAGAAAGTTATGAGTGAAAGATATGATATTGCAATAGTGGGAAGTGGTCCAGCGGGACTATCTGCAGCACTTAATGCGAAGATAAGAAAGAAAAGTTTTATTATCTTTGGAAATGATGACCTTTCTGGGAAATTAGTTAAGGCTCATGAGATAAATAACTATTTAGGGTTTTATGGAATGAGTGGAAAAGCAATAAAGGAAGAGTTTGAGAAGCATATAAAAGCCATGGATATTAGAATAACTAATGAGAGAGTCAATAATATCTATGCTATGGGTAGTTATTATGCCTTAATGGTAAATGACAAGATGTATGAAGCTACTTCAGTAATATTGGCTACTGGAATACAATATGGAAAGCTATTTCCTGGAGAAGAAAGACTACTAGGTAAAGGTGTTGGATATTGTGCAACTTGTGATGCTCCTTTATATAAGGATAAAGTTGTTACAATAATTGCTGATAGTAAGAATGAAGAAGAAGAAGCAAACTTCATAAGCACTATAGCCTCTAAGGTTTATTATATACCAACTTACAAAGATGAGGTTGAGGTAGACAGCGCTATAGAGGTAGTTAAGGACACTCCAGTTGAAATTGTTGGAGAAGATAAGGTAGAAAAGCTAGTATTAAAGAGTAGAGAGATTGAGACAGATGGATTATTTATTCTAAGAGACAGCATATCTCCAGGACAGTTAGTTCCAGGATTAAAAATTCAAGATAATCACGTTGAAGTTGATAGATCAATGAAAACAAATTTAAAGGGATGCTTTGCTGCTGGAGACATTGTTGGGAAGCCATATCAATATATAAAATCAGCAGGAGAAGGAAATATAGCAGCTTTATCTGCAGTCTCTTATGTAGATGCATTAAAAAAGGAAGCTGCAAAATAGATAGGTTAATAGGTTTAGGAGAGTTTTATAATGAGTAATTGTGATTGTATTAAGTTAGAAAATCAAATATGTTTTGCCCTATATGCGGCTTCAAGAGAAGTAATAAAGCTTTATAAACCAATCCTTGATAAGCATAATCTTACCTATACTCAATATGTAGCTATGATTGTTTTATGGGAAAAGGAGCAAATGACGGTTAAGGAGATTGGTCAAAGATTACATCTAGACTCAGGAACTTTAACGCCACTTTTAAAAAAGCTTGAGCAAAGAGGGCTTATAACAAGGCATAGAGATGTTAATGATGACAGAGTGGTTATAGTTAATTTAACAGAAGAAGGAATTAAACTAAAGAGTGAAATTCTCGATGTTCCTGGTGAGGTATTTTGTAAAATGAATATATCAAAGAATCAGGCTGAGGAGTTAATGCATAACTTAGAGAACTTATTACAATGCTTAAAGTAATTAATATTCCAATGAACCTATGATGAATAAAAAGGTATTCTTAAAATTTAAGAATACCTTTTTACTATATTGAGATTATTAATTAATTATTTTAGTGGTTATGGCTTCTTTACGAGGTTTAATCATAATGGCAATATTAAGAATAATATGTTTATATTATGTTAAATATATTGAATAAGTTGGCAGGTATATTTACAATTATAGGTATAATGAAAAATGATTTATTAATAAGCATAGCTTTTAACTAAAATATATAATTTAGTTAAAAACAATGAGGTTAAATTAGAGGGAGGCGATGAGGGTGAGTAAAAAAATACAGAAACTAATTATAGTAATTGCGGCAATTTTAATGTTTGCAATTATGGGAGCTGGATGTTCGAAGAAAGATCCAATAAAGGACACGTTTAAGGAATATAAGGAATTGTGGATTAAAGCAGACTACGCTGGGATGTATGAGATGCTTTCAGCAGATTCTAAACAATATATAGATAAGGATACTTTTGTAGAGCGATATGAAAACATATATGGAGCAATTAAAGCTAAAGATATGAAGATATCAATAAATAATGAAGAAGAAAGAGATAAAAAATCTCTTGAAATACCTTTTACAATGAAGGCGAAATCAATAGTTGGCGATTTGATAATTGAAGATTTTAATATTACTTTTATAGAGGAAGATAAGATCTATAAGGTAAAGTGGGATGAAAGCATGATATTTCCACAAATGATTGCTGGCGATAAGGTTAGAGTAGAAGATAATTATTCTAAGCGTGGAAGCATATTTGATAAGGATGGTATGACTTTAGCACAAGATGATTTTGTTAAGTCAGTTGGAATACATCCAAGTAAATTTGAAAATGAGAAAGATGCAAAGATTGCAGCGATGGCCTCAACTTTGGATATAAGTGAAGATTATATTAGAGAAAAGCTAGCAGCAAATACAAATCCAGAACATTTTGTTCCTATAGTTGATGTATTACAGACTGATTTTGAAAAGCTGGATAAACTATCAACAATTGAAGGGGTAATAGTAAATAACAAGAGGTCAAGGGTATATAGTGGTGAAGAGGCCTTTGGAAATTTAATTGGACATGTTGGACCAATTACAGCAGAGGAATTAGAGGCAAATAAGGATAAGGGTTATGATGCCACAAGCTTAATTGGGAAAGCTGGTCTGGAGAAGGTATATGAGGAGTCGCTAAGAGGAGAGGATGGTGCTAGGATATATCTTTTAAGAGGCGAGTTAGAAGAGGAGATAACAATTGCTGAGAAGGAGGCAGTATCGGGACAAGATATTAAATTATCTATTGATTCAGCACTTCAGATTCAAATATATAACGAAATGAATGGAGAAAAAGGAGCAGCAACAGCTGTAAATCCTAAAACAGGTGAGGTTCTAGCTATGGTTAGTTCACCTTCCTATGATTCTAATATATATGTAACTTATAAAACTAAAGCAGTTAAAGAAAAGTGGGAAAAGCTAGATAGTGAGCAGTTTGATAACAGATTTAATAATGTATATTCACCGGGTTCAACAATTAAGTTGGTCACAGCAGCTTCAGGCCTAAATGAAGGTGTAATAACGCCTGCTGAAGAAGTTGCTATAAGCGGTAAAGAGTGGCAGCCTGATGGTTCATGGGGAGATTACAAAATAACGAGAGTAACAGACCCAGGAAGAGCAGTGAATTTAAGAGATGCTATTTTATTCTCTGATAATATTTATTTTGGTCAGACGGCGTTAAAACTTGGAGAAGAAAAGTTTATAAATGGTGCTAAAAACTTTGGAATTGGTGAAGAGTTAAACTTTGAGTTTCCAATGGAGAATTCACAAATAAGCAATTCCGGTGACTTAAAGAAGGAGATTTTACTTGCAGATAGCGGGTACGGTCAAGGGGAGCTTTTGGTTTCACCATTAGATGTAGCACTTATGTATAGTGCATTGTCAAATGAGGGTTCAATAATGAAACCAAGACTTGATATTGGATTAAATCCTAATGCAGAAGTTTGGAAAACAGCAATAAAGCCTGAGAATGTAGCTCCATTAATAGATGGATTTACAGCTGTAATAAATGATGTTAATGGAACAGCTAGAGATGCTAGGATAGAAGGGCATAGTCTTGCAGGTAAAACAGGAACAGCAGAGATAAAAGAAAAGCAAGGTGAAGCAGGTATAGAAAATGGATGGTTTGTTGCCACAGATGTAGATAGTTCCAAGATATCAATATCCATGTTTATCGAGAATGTTCAAGGGCGTGGGGGAAGTGGTATTCCAACTAAGATGGTTAAAAATGTGCTTACCTATTACTTAAATAAGTAGTTTATTTTTTCTTAAAAATTTTGTTGATAAGCAAACATAATAGGACTCCTATAGTTAAAAAAATAATCATTATTACTATGGGAAATATTTTAAAAGCAGTAAGCATAAATTAAATCTCCTTTAAATTGAAGTTAGAAGCCTAAGCTTCATATTTAAGAACTCCTTTTTATTGAAATAAGAAGGGGTTCTTTTATCATATATATATATTATAATATGAGGTTTCATTAAATTTAATATGTATTCACAAAAATTATTGTGAACATTTAAGGTATAAGGTAAAATCGTTTGAAGTTAAAGACATTGAGAGTTATATAGAGAATAAGTAGAAGTGTCATATACTATATTTTTGAATTCTTAATTCTACAAGAAAGAATTTAGTGATATAATATAAAATTGTATATAATACCTTAATAAAAAGTGAAACGTAAGATGAGGAGAATATCATGCCAAAAATCGGAATGAGAATTATAAAATCAGCTGTAGCTGTATTTATATGTTTTTTAATTTATCTAATACGAGGAGAGGGACTTCCTTTTTACTCAACAATAGCTGCAATAATGTGTATGCAGCCAGGGATTTCAAATACACGTACAGCTTCACGTAATAGGATTATCGGAACTTTTGTAGGTGGTATATTTGGAATGTTTCTTTTAGTATTTGAAAGAAAATACATGGTCGGAGTTAGTGAGATTTTTAGATTTCTTTTAATCTCAATTGCAATTATTCCCGTAATATATACTAGTATTTTGCTAGAGCATAAGCAGGCAAGTCATACAAGTTGTATAGTATTTTTAAGTGTAGTTGTAAATCATGCAGCAGATGTAAGTCCTTATGCTTTTACAGTAAGTAGAATTATAGATACTTTAATAGGAATATTTGTGGCACTTGCTATTAATGGAATAAAGATTCCAAGAAAGAAAAATAAGGATATATTGTTGGTTACAGAATTAGAAGATACTTTAATGAATTCAAGTGGACAAGTAAGTGGATATTCAAAGGTTAAGTTAAACGAAATGATAGCAGATGGAGCACAGATAACTTTAGCAACAAATAAAACTTCTGCTGATATTGTATCATTAATGAATAGTTTAGAGGTGAAGCTTCCCATAATAACTATGGATGGAGCAGCCATATATGATTGGAATAGCAGGTCATATGCATATGTTGAGGCTATAAGCCATGAGACTTCGTTAAATATTATAGATTCAATTAGAAATGCTGGTATGAATTTCTTTGCTAATACCATTGTTAATGATGTTATTCATATTTATTATGACGAATTTAAAAACCCTATGGAAGAAGAGTTTTATAATAAGGAAAAACTTCTTCCGATGAAGAACTATATACTTACGAGTCTTCCGAAGCAAAGAAAAACAGTGTATTTTACAGTAATAGATACCAGTGAAAAACTTGAAGAATTAAAAAAAATTCTTGAAAAGCAAGTGTATTGTAAAGATATTAGGTTTGTTTTTGAGAATTATAAAGATGGATATAAGATGATGAAAATATTCAGTTCTAAAGCAAACAAGGGGAATGCGGTTCTTGAATTAAAGAAGAGAGTAAAGTGTACAAGAGTTGTTACCTTTGGGAATGACAATAAAGATATAGCAATGATAAAGGTATCTGATATGAGCTATGTATTGAGTAATGGTGCAGAAGAAGTTAAGGAATTGGCTTCAACTGTAATAAACAGCAATGATTTAGATGCGGTTGTAAAAACAATGATTAAACTTTTTTATATAAAAAGAATAAGCTAAACAGAAAGACTGACACTTACAAATAAGGTGTCAGCCTTTTTATTTTTAAGGTATGGTAGGTTTTAGACATTTTAAATTAAAAATAAAAGTGATATAATAAAGAGAGAATGATTATTACTTAATAAAGTTATTATTGGAAACTTATTATAAATAATCGATACTGAGGTGTAGTTTATGAATAATGACAGAACAATTGAAATTATAAAGAGAAATCCCATTATTATAAAGACTGTAAAAAATCCAACTGATGAGATGAAGAGGGTAGCAATCGAACGTAATGGAATGGTTATTCAGTATATAAAAGATGCTACTGAAGAAATGAAACTGGCTGCTTTAAATAATAATGCTAATGCTATTGAATACATTGAAGAGCCAACAGAAGAGATGAAGAGACTTGCGGTTGAAAAAGGATGGACTAACTTAAAGTATATAAAGAATCCATCGGAAGAGTTGATTTTATTAGGTATAAAACAAAAAGGATGGGCAATCCAATATGCTGTAAATCCTAGTGAGGAACTTCAAATATCAGCTGTTAATAAGGATTATGATGCAATAAAGCATATAAAGAATCCAAGTGAAGCAGTTCAAGTGGCTGCTATTGAGAAAAGTTATGATGCCTTAAGATATATAAATGCACCAACTTTAGAAGCAGAAATGAAAGCTGTAAGGATAAATGAAGCTGCAATAAAATTTATTCAAGGCCTGGATGAAGAGAAGAAATTAAGGCTTTTAAAGAATAATGTGCTTGTTATAAAGTACGTAGGGAAAGAAATTTCAAAGGAAAAGATTGAAGAAGTTATAAGAGCGGCTGTTTCAAGTGAGGAAGTTGAAGAGAAATATGTAAGAGATTTTATGAGATGCAGCAGCATAAGTGAAAGTAACGAGAATTTCTCAATGGATAAAGTAATGTTCATCTATAAATACGGAAGCCATAAAGCAAAAAAGATAGCTGTAGATGAAAAACTAAGGATAAGGTAGGGGGAAGAAAAGTGAATTTTAAAGATACATTATCTAGTGCAGAACTTGTAATTGCAACAAATGAAGTGCCACTTATTATTGGAGAAAGTGGAATCGGAAAAACTGCTTTAGCAAGAGAGCTTGGCAGAAGAAACAACTGGAGCCTTGTGGTAATAGATGGGAATCTATTAAAGGAGGGTGAAATTGGTGGTCTTCCTACAGTTGAAGATTACGAAGCTGGTGACAGTGAAGGTGGCATTGTGAGAAAGAAAACAACAATTTATGCTGCTCACACAAAGCTTAGAGAGATTGATGAAAAGATATTAAAAGGGGAAAGGGTACTTTTGTTTATAGATGAAATTAATAGATGTGACCATAGTGTTCAGCAGGAGCTTATGAACCTTATATTAAATAGAGAAATTAATGGGTATAAGCTTCATGAAGATGTTAAGATCCTTGCTGCAATGAACCCTTCAAGTAAATACGGTTCAGATTTTGATTATCAGGTTGTGGATATGGATGCTGCACAGGAGAATAGATTTGTATGGCTTAACATGGAAAGCGACCCTTCTGCATGGATTGAGTGGGCCTTAAAAGCCGAAGTAGAAGATAAGGTTATAGAATTTATATCAACATTTCCAGAGCATCTTCACAGTATAAAAGAAGATGATATAAGAGCTACTCCTAGAAGTTATGAGAGAGTTTCAAAGAGTTTTAAAGTGTACAGAGAAAGTGAAGGAGCTATTCCGAGAAAAGTATTTTTAAATGTTCTAAAAGGAAATTTAGGAAAGGTAATTGCTGAGGAGTTCATGAGTTTCGTTGAGGCGGATCATAATAGTTTAGTAAGTTTTCATGAAGTATTTCAAGGTGATGAGCTTTCTGAAGAGATTATTATAAGACTAAAGGAGGAAACTCACACTAGATTATATTTAACTGCTGCTAATATCTTAAGAGGGTTAGACAAGGAGATTCCTAAGGTTGAGGATGATAAAAAGAAGGCGTATGTAGATAGATTAATTGAAGTATTGAAAGTGTATCCAGTGGATTTAATGGTTGGTGTTATGAAGGATATGAAGGAAAACTATGATGAAGTATACAAAGTAGCATTAGATAATGAGGCTTTTGTAGAAGCTTATTTTAGTGTTTATAGTTCTATAAGAGGATAGGTATCATTATGATAAGTAGTTTTGATAGAAATAGAATAGAGCTTTATGAGAAAATCACCGAAATTGTTAATGGTGGTGAAATGTTCAAAGCTAAGAGAGATGGATTTGAATTTGAAGTAAATTTACCTAAGGATTTTGAAGAAGCTTTTTACAAGCTGGTGGATAGAGTTAACTTCTCTTTGATTGAGGATAAGGATAATTTCTATGGGTATTTTTTATTTCAAATGAAGCGAGAAATAAGATTTGATATTACAACTCCAACAGGGGTGAATTTTAAGGGTGCAAAGTATGTTATTTACTTTAATCCAATAATATTTTTACAGCTTACTATGGAGCAGATGCAGGGAACCATAAAGCATGAAATTCATCATATTCTTGCAATGCATCTTCTTAGAGCTAAAGATTTAAAGGATAAGTATAGTACATTAGCAATAAACCTTGCAATGGATATAGTAGTAAATCAATATATAGATTTTGTACCACCATATGCTACAACTTTAGAGTTTGTAAACTTAAAGTATAACTTAAATCTGGAGCACTATAACACCCTGGAGTACTATGTTGATAATATCCAAAATGAGCTGGACCTTATGGAAGAAAGTGAAGAAGGAGAAGAGGATGATAGTAGGGAGAATGAGGATGTAGAAGAGGAGTTTAATCCAGAAAAAACTCATGATCTTTGGGATGAATCAGATGAAATAGATGATAAAACTCTTAGAGAATTTACAGAGAAATTTGTATCCTTATCAGATAAAGGAGAAATCCCCTTACATGTTCAAAGTTTAATTAAGGCGTTAAAAAGCACCTCAGGAGAAATTCCGTGGAATATATATTTAAAGAAGCTTATGGGGACCTTAGAAAGTAATAAAAAGAAGACTATTACAAGAAGAAGCCGAAGACAACCTGAAAGACTTGATTTAAGAGGAGAGCTTAGAGGCCATAAGGCTGAAATTATGGTTGCTATTGATATTAGCGGAAGTATAAGTGATGAAGAGTTTAAACAGGCTATACGTGAAGTTTTGGATATAGTTAAAAATTATAACCATGAAATTACGATTATTGAATGTGATACATCTATTAAAAGAGTCTATAAAACTAAATCTGTTAAAGGGGTTATGGATAGGGCTGTACCTGGTGGAGGAACTAAGTTTTCACCAGTTTTTGAATATGTAAATAAGCATAAAGCAAACCTTTTAGTTTACTTTACTGACGGTAAAGGGGAAGAAAAGCTTGAAGTAATGCCGAAAGGTTATAAGACTCTTTGGGTTATTTCAGGAAGAGGAGATAAGCTATCCCTTAAACAGCCTTTTGGAGCAGTAAAAAAACTGAAAAGGGTTGAGATTAAAGAGTTTTCAGTAGATACCTATGAGACTAGAGTAGATGGCTGGTCAATGAATCACCAAGAACCAACTTTATAGAAATAAATATGATTAATTACAAACAAGCATTTCTTAGGAAGAAATGCTTGTTTTGTTTTAAGGAATACATAATATGAATACTTTTAGAACATGATAAAGGGTATAAGAATTAATATGTAATAAAACATATGAATATAAATCTGCGTAAGAAAGAAGGTAACAAATGATGCGAAAAATGAAAACAATGGATGGAAATACAGCTGCGGCTCATGTATCCTATGCGTTTACTGAAGTAGCTGCCATTTTCCCAATTACTCCATCAACACCTATGGCAGAACTTGTTGATGAATGGGCTGCAAAGGGAAGAAAAAACATTTTTGGTCAGCCTGTTAAGGTTGTAGAAATGCAGTCAGAAGCAGGTGCCGCAGGCGCATTACATGGTTCATTACAGGCAGGTGCACTATCAACAACTTACACTGCCTCTCAAGGGTTATTATTAATGATTCCTAACATGTATAAGATGGTTGGAGAAAGATTGCCAGCGGTAATGCACGTATCTGCTAGAGCATTAACAACTTCATCCTTAAGTATATTTGGTGACCATCAAGACGTTATGGCAACAAGACAAACAGGCTTTGCAATGCTTGCAGAAGGTTCAGTACAAGAGGTTATGGACCTTTCAGCAGTTGGGCATTTAACAGCAATAAAAGCTAGAATGCCATTCCTATGCTTCTTTGATGGTTTTAGAGTATCTCATGAAATTCAAAAAGTTGAGGTTATAGAGCAGGAAGAACTTGCAAAATTAGTTGATTATGAAGCTTTAACTGAGTTTAGAAAAGCTGCTTTAAATCCAGATCATCCAGTAACAAGAGGTACTGCACAAAATCCAGATGTATACTTCCAAATGTGTGAAGCTTTAAATAGATATTATGAAGATATTCCTACAGTAGTTGAAAGCTACATGGGTGAAATAACTAAACTTACAGGAAGAGAATATCACTGTTTTGATTATTATGGAGCACCAGATGCAGACAGAATCATAATCTGTATGGGTTCAGTTGCAGAAGTAGTTGAAGAAACAGTAGATTATTTAAACGCTCATGGAGAAAAGGTTGGATTAGTTAAGGTTAGATTATACAGACCGTTCTCTATAGAAAGATTATTAAAAGCTATACCAGATTCAGTTAAGAAAATAGCTGTTTTAGATAGGACAAAAGAGCCAGGAGCAATTGGTGAACCTCTTTATTTAGATGTAGTTAGAGCTTTATTTAATAAAGAAAATGCACCACTTGTAGTTGGAGGAAGATTTGGATTAGGCTCAAAAGACCCAACTCCTGCCCATATAGCTGCGGTATATGATAATTTAAGCTCAGGTCAGCCTAAAGATAGATTCACTATAGGAATTATTGATGATGTAACTAATACATCCTTAGCTCCTAGAGAAGATATAGATGTAGCTCCAGCTGGAACAACAGCATGTAAATTCTGGGGCCTTGGTTCAGACGGTACCGTTGGAGCAAATAAGAGTGCTATTAAAATTATTGGTGACCATACAGATATGTATGCACAGGGATATTTCTCTTACGATTCTAAGAAATCAGGCGGTATAACCGTTTCTCACTTAAGATTTGGTAATAAGCCGATTAAGTCTCACTATACAATTGATAGAGCCGATTTCGTTGCCTGTCATAACCAATCTTATGTTTACAGTTATAACTTACTACAGGGACTTAAAAAGGGCGGAAAATTTCTTTTAAATACCCAATGGTCAGAAGAGGAATTAGAGGAAAGATTACCAGCTGATTTAAAGAGATATATTGCCGAAAATAATATAGATTTCTATACTATAAATGCAGTTAAAATAGCACAAGATATTGGTCTAGGCGGAAGAATAAATATGATAATGCAGTCAGCCTTCTTTAAGATAGCCGATATTATACCAATTGAAGATGCAGTTAAATATCTAAAAGAAGCTGTTGTAACTTCCTATGGTAAAAAAGGTGAAAAGGTAGTAAATATGAACCATGCAGCAATTGATAGAGGAATAGAATCAATTGTTAAGGTAAGTGTTTCAAGTCAATGGAAAGATGCTCAGGATGATAAGCTTGATATTAAGAGTAATTATCCTAGCTTTATTAAGAATATTGTAGAACCTATGAATAGAATGGAAGGAGACGCAATACCAGTTTCAACCTTTGTTAATGAGGGTGCAGAGGATGGTACTTTTATGCATGGTACTACAGCCTTTGAAAAGAGGGGTATTGCAGTTAATGTACCAGAGTGGATACCAGAAAACTGTATTCAATGTAACCAATGTTCATATGTATGTCCACACGCAACTATTAGATCCTTCTTGTTAGATGATAAGGAAAAAGAAAATGCACCAAAAGCTATGAAACTTTTAGATGCAAAAGGCTTGAAAACAGAAAATAAAATGTACTTCCAAATTGGAGTTTCTCCACTTGATTGTACTGGATGTGGAAACTGTGCAGAAGTTTGTCCAGCTAAACAGAAAGCCTTAGTAATGGAGCCACAGGATAGTCAGCATGATCAAATTGAAGTTTGGAATTATTCAGTTGAAAAGGTTAAAAATAAGCCAAATCCAATGAATAAAAACACTGTAAAAGGAAGTCAGTTTGAGCAGCCTCTTCTTGAGTTCTCAGGAGCTTGTGCAGGATGTGGAGAAACACCATATGCTAAGCTTGTAACTCAGTTGTTTGGAGATAGGATGATGATTGCCAATGCCACAGGATGTTCTTCAATCTGGGCGGCAGGTGGTCCTTCAACCGCATATTGTCCAAATCAAGAGGGGAATGGTCCAGCATGGGCGAATTCATTATTTGAGGATAATGCTGAATATGGCTATGGTATGTTTATTGCGGTAAAAACCATCAGGAACAGAATTGCAGAAAATGCCAAAGCAGCTTTAGAGCATTCTGATGTTTCAGCAGGTGCAAAAGCAGCTATAGCTGAATGGCTAGAACATATGAATGAAAGTCAAGGAACAAGAGAAAGAGCAGAAAAATTAAGAGCAGCATTAAAAGGTGAAAGCTGTGAGATTGCTAAAGCCATGATGGCAGATGAAGAATTCTTTGTTAAGAGATCCCAATGGATATTTGGTGGAGACGGATGGGCATACGACATTGGATATGGCGGTTTAGATCACGTTCTTGCATCAGGTGAAGATGTAAATATTATGGTATTCGATACAGAGATTTACTCTAATACAGGAGGCCAGTCCTCTAAATCAACTCCAACTGCAGCTGTTGCTAAATTTGCAGCCTCAGGAAAGAGAACTAAGAAAAAAGATTTAGGATTAATGGCTAAGACTTATGGTTACGTATATGTAGCCCAAATTGCAATGGGAGCAGATAAGAACCAAACAATCAAAGCAATAGCAGAAGCAGAAGCTTATGATGGACCATCCTTAATAATTGCTTATGCTCCATGTATCAGTCATGGTATCAGAGCAGGTATGGCAGTAAGTCAAGAGGAAGAGAAGAGGGCTGTTGAATGCGGATACTGGTCATTATACAGATACAATCCAACAGTTAAGAATGGAAATCCGTTCACTCTTGACTCTAAAGAGCCAAAAGGCAACTTCAGAGATTTCTTATTAGGTGAAGTTAGATACTCATCCTTAGCGAAGACCTTCCCAGAAGTAGCAGAAGAATTGTTTGCTAAAGTTGAGCAGGATGCTAAAGAGAGATATGAAGGTTATAAAAAATTAGCTCAGCAAGAATAAAAAATGGCCGCTGTAGGAGACTACAGCGGCTTGTTTTATAACTTGGAGAGTTTATTATTTATTTTATCTGCTTCGATTTGAGCTTCTCGTTTATAGTATAAATCTACTATATAAAATATAACAAGAAAAATTATAGAAAATGTTAATACGTTATTTAAGGTGAAAGTAAATAAGTTAAAAGTAAAACTTAAAAGTAAAAAGCAAATATAAGTAGCAAGAAAAGAGCATACATATGCTTGCTTGTAGGTTTTAAAATTTATATATGAAATAACACATATAACTATATGAATTACTAAAATCATTACAAAGAATTCTAAAATGCCTTTATTGCCCATTGCAGTGTAACCAGAAAATAAATTGTTGATTGCACTAACTAAGGTTCCAAGTGTAAAGCACATACAAATAGAGGGGATATAATTAAACAGTTTTTTCATAAAATCAACTCCTATAATCCAATTTTGTTTTTGAAATCAGGGATATAATGTCTCGTTATAACTATTTTTTCATTATTCTTTAGGATTGCCTCTAGCCTATGATTCCAAAGAGGATTAACCTTAGAAAGATAATTTAAATTCAGAACACAGCTTTTGTTTACACGGATAAAGTTAGAAGTGCTGAATTTTTCCTCAAGGTCATTTAGAGGACTATTAGTTTCGTAAACTTCACTTTTACAGTAAACGAAGGTTTTTTTATCAATAGTTTCAATGTAGTATATTTCTTCTAAGGGGATTGAGTATACTTCAGAATCATTTTTACATTGAAGAGAAAAGGAGTATTGTCTTATACTTTCGATAAGCTTTCTTAAACGGTCATCCATTACACCGCATTTTATTGTAATTTCAATCTCATTATTTTCAAGGGATTGCTCAATAGTTAACTTCATATCATCACTCCAAATACATATTAATACCGGTAGAATTTAAAATTGTTGTTGAAAATCTTTAAAACATATATGTCTTTATTTACAGTATATTGAAAATTAGGAAGCTTAGCAATGGAGTTTTCCTATGATGCCTGAGAAGGGAGCTGAGATGCCAAAAATAAAAAAGACCACTATAAAAAGTGGTCAAATAAATGCTAATTATTTTACTTAGTAGAGTATATCGATGGAAGCACATTATCAATATCAATAGTCAAGATATTTTCATTTTCATATAGGGATACAATATCATCAGGTGTACCAAAAACAAGAACCCCATATACGTTAATACCGTTAGTTTCAACATACTCAAGATATTTGTCAAAGTCTAAATCAAAATGAGAGAGAGCTTTTACTGCATCATCATGATCAGATAAATATTTCAGTAAGCTTTTAAAGTGTTTTCTGTAGCCAGGAACAAGACCATTTGAACTGTCGGGATCACTAGTTAAAAAATAACCACTAAGCTGTAGTGTTGGATATTCTTTATAATAAGAGGTATCTGAACTTTCAGCATCACCCTGTGGTTCTATACGAAAACCAATAGGAAGTTCTATTTTTTCATCAGAAACACGTACAGCGGTCCAGTTAAATCTTAAATTCTCATATTTAAAGATTAATTCATGAAGTTCATCAAGGGTTAGTTCCTTATCAAATAACATATAGGCTGAAATATAATTAGTATTAGGAAGTTGCATTAAATAATCAATTAGGTTTTTAGTGTCTTCTTTTTTGTATTCAAGCATTTTTTTATAGGATTCACTTGTTTTAGAGTCAGACCAAAGCGTGTTGTAGCGTATAGTTCTACTAGTATTTAAGTAGTCATACATTCCGTAAGGTTCATTTTTTTTCAATTCAGAGCTGAGAGGTGTTTTTTCTTGTGTAAAAAGATTATTTGATTCAAAAGTTAATGTATAGTTACCGAAACCATTATTTTCAGCAGATGCATAAGAAATACCATATCCAGGATTAACAACTTCGTTTAGTGCACGTAAGTCAAAAATAAAGTTTTGGTCATACTTAGATAAACTATATTTTGTAGGGTTATAGTACTGGCTAGAAATCAATGGAGAAACAATATATTTAACTGAAAATAGTATTGCAAATACGATAATTACAGATAAAGCAACTACCTTTAATAGTTTATGATTTACGGTTTTTCTTACTTTACTTGTTGTTATATCTGATTGAATTTCTTCAGTAGAATTGAAACTAGAGGTTAGATCTAGATTTTCAGCTAGATAATTATTTATAGCTTCATTTTTTTCTAATTCACTTTCAACTAATCTTTTTTCTTCTTCTGTTAAGGTTCCTTCTTTATATTTTTCTAATAATTCACGAAAGGTCATGTTTATTCCTCCTCCAATAAAGTTTTGAGCTTTTGTCTGGCACGGAATAAGAGTGTTCGGGCAGCGCCAGGATTCATATTAGGATTTTCAGCAATATTCTTTAATGACATGCTACAAAAATAAAATAGTATTACTACTTCCGTACTTGATGGGGGTAAGGATAAGATTGCAGCATATAATTTTCTTTTATTTTCATCAATGATTAGCTTTGAAAGGGTGTTATCCTCTATAGGAAACTGAAAAGTATCTAGGGGACTATTTGAGAAGTGTTTTCTATACTTTAGATTATCAAGCCATAGGTTTTTGCATACTCTAAAAAGCCAGTATTTAATGTCTACATTATCATCTTTTATGGATAATAAGGCTTTAAAGAAGGTATCACTTACTAAGTCTTGGGCTAAATAATGGTCCTTACATAAGGAAAAAGCATATAAATATACCTCATGTGAATACTTTTCATAGACTATTTCTAAGGCTTTTTTCTTCATCTCACTCCCCCTTTCACTACATAAACGATGAGAACCTTAAAATGTTACAAAGAAAAAGCAGGAAATTTCCTGCTTAAGTGATTATCAAGATATAAGATTCGGTATATACTAACTTACACCTTCGGATAAACATAAAATGTGTTTTATCAAATTTTATTTTTTAGATTTGTGAAGTAATCATTTTTAGTTATTGAATAGCATACATCATCATAGATGTTTCCATTATATATTTCGCTGGAGCATCTAATAGTTCCTTCATACACAAAGCCACATTTTTCAATAACTCTTTTAGATTTAGTGTTAAAAGGATAATGATAGCAGGATACAACTTCAAGGTTTTCTTCTTCAAAAAGGTGTTTTATTACAGCCTTAACGCCTTCAACCATTATGCCTTTTCCCCAATAATCCTCAGATAAAACATAACCAATCATTTTACAGCTTTCAATTTCTCTTTTATGATCTTTGTGAACACCTATAGAGCCAATAACCTTATTATTTTCCTTGTAAACTATAGCTCTAACTTTGTTACCTTCTATAAATGAGTTAAGTATTTTTAAGGTTTCATCCTTGTTTTCGTGTGGTGGCCATCCTGCGTTTGGACCTACATTTTCACTTTTTGCATATTCATATAAATCATCTAAGTCTGTGGGCTCAAATGGTCTTAAAATTAAACGATTTGTTTCAAGTATTTTCATAATAACACCCCCAATATAATTCCTAAGTGAGCATCTAAATCTTTGATTTAGTTAATGCGAACTTACTCCTTTGATCGCATGTGAAAAGGAGTTTCCTTAACAATACAATAAATTACATAAAAAGTAAATATAAAAAACTAAAGGTTGTTGAGCACTAGAATAATTGATATTAAATATCTTATAATATTAGATATAAAGTAATTTTAGGAGGAATAAAAATGAGCGTATTATTTGTAGAGTATCCAAAGTGCACAACATGCATAAAGGCAAAGAAGTTTTTAAAGGAAAATGGAGTAGAGTTTGAAGATAGACATATTGTTGAAAACAACCCAACTGTTGAAGAACTTAATCAGTGGATAGATAAGAGTGGATTAGAACTTAAGAAGTTCTTTAACACATCAGGAAAGCTATATAAAGAAATGAATCTTAAGGATAAGCTGAAGGATATGACAAGGGAAGAGTGCGTAGAGCTTCTTGCAACAAATGGAATGTTAGTAAAAAGACCTATTCTTGTTAAAGATGATAAAGTATTAGTTGGATTTAAGGAAGAACAATATAAAGAGATATAACCTATATTGAAGAAAATTTAGGAGTGAAAAAAGTGAAAAAAATAGAAGTTAAACTTCCTAACAATAGTTATGAGCTTTTAATAAGCAAGGGGCTCATAAATAATATAGGGTATGAAGTGGCAAAGGTTTATAAGGGAGATAAAGTTGCCATTGTTACGGATGAAAATGTAGACAGATTTTATGGAGAAGTAGTTGAAAAATCTTTAAGAAGCCAGGGGTTCAATACTTTAAAAATAGTTTTAAAGCCAGGTGAAAAAACTAAATCTATGGAGCAATTGCTAGAGTTATATGATCCTCTTTTGGATTTTGGAATAAATAGGGGGAATCTTATTATAGCTTTAGGTGGTGGAGTAATAGGAGATTTAACGGGATTCTGTGCGTCAACTATGCTAAGGGGAATACCTTATATCCAAATTCCAACCTCACTTTTGGCTCAAATTGATTCATCCATTGGTGGTAAAGTGGCAATTGATCTTCCAAGGGGAAAGAATTTAGTTGGTAGCTTTTATCATCCAAAGGCAGTATACATAGACCCAGAAGTTTTAGGAACCTTAGAGAAAAGGTTCTTAAATGATGGATTAGGTGAAGTTATAAAATATGCTTTAATAAAGGATAGAGAGTTATTTGATGAGTTAAAAAAAGTTCAGGGCTACGAAGAGCTTCTAGAGAAAATAGAGGATATTATTTATAGATGCTGCTGTATTAAAAAACATGTAGTTGAAGCTGATGAAAGGGATACAGGAGAACGAATGATATTAAACTTTGGTCACACTATCGGCCATGGTATTGAAAAGCTTCAAAACTATGAAGGCTTAAGTCATGGTGAGGCAGTTTCTGTTGGAATGTATTGTATTACATTAAATAGTGAAAATAAAGGCTTAACAGCAGCTGAGACAGCTAAAGAGATAAAGCTGCTCCTTAATAAGTTTCAGCTTCCTTATGAAGTTCAAGGGATAAAAAAGGAAGACTTATTGGAAGCTTTAGCAATGGATAAGAAGAATATTGGTAAGGGCATGAATCTTATATTACTAAGGGACATAGGAGAAGCTTTTATTCATAAAGTATCAGGGAAAGACATAGAGAAGTTTATTTAGTTACATTTAGGAGAAATAACAATGGAAAAAATAATAATTAAGCCTAGAAAGCTAAGTGGTAATGTAACAATTCCTCCATCAAAGAGCCTTGGGCATAGAGGAATAATTTCAGCTGCCTTAAGTAAAGGCGTATCTAAGGTTACTAATATTCAGTTTTCAAAGGACATAATTGCAACTATTGAAATAATGAAAAAGCTAGGAGCAAAAATTGAGATAAACAAGGATGAACTAATCATTGATGGAAGTGATATTTTTCTTAACACTAGTGGACAGCTTCAGTTTCAATGTAATGAGTCAGGTTCAACTTTGAGGTTTCTTATACCTATTGCTTTAATTAAGAATGGAGAATATGTTTTTCATGGCAAAGGAAAACTTGTTTCAAGGCCACTGACTTCATATTATGAGATTTTTGAGGAAAAAGGAATAGAATACTACACAGAGGAAGGTAGACTTCCTTTAAAGATTAATGGTTGCCTTAAGAGTGGAATCTATAGCTTAAGGGGAGATATAAGTTCACAATTTATAACAGGCCTTTTATTTGCACTTCCTCTTTTAAATGGTAATTCAAAGATTCAGGTTACAACAAATCTTGAGTCTAAAGGCTATATAGATTTAACCTTAGATGTTTTAAAAAGCTTTGGAGTTGAAATTGAAAATGAAGCTTATAAAGTATTTAAAGTTAAAGGTAATCAAAGCTATATGCCTGGAGAGTTCAGAATCGAGGGTGATTATTCTCAAGGAGCCTTTTATTTAGTTGCAGGGGCAATTGGAAGTGATATTAAATGTGAAGCTTTGAGAAAGGATTCTCTTCAAGGGGATAAGGTAATTATAGATATTCTTAAGAGAATGGGATGTCAGTTTGAAGAGACAGCTGAGTTTATTAAAGCAATTCCATCGAAGCTAAAGGGGATTGATATTGATGTTTCGGAGTGTCCAGATTTAGTTCCTATTTTAGGGGTTGCAGCTAGTATTGCGGAGGGAAGAACAAGGATACTTAATGGCAAGAGAGTAAGAATTAAAGAATCAGACAGACTTTTCGCAACAGCTTCAGAGCTTAATAAAATTGGTGGTAAGATAACTGAACTTAAAGATGGATTAATTATAGAAGGAATAGAAGGGTTTAAGGGGGGAGAAGTTGATTCCCACAATGACCATAGAATGGTCATGGCCTTAGCCATAGCAGCAACAAGAGCGAGTGGAGATGTTGTGATTAATGATCCTATGGCTATTGAAAAATCCTATCCAAATTTCTTTGAAGATTATAAAAAACTTGGGGGGAATATGAGTGAGTTCAATATTAGGAACGAAGGTTAAGATATCAGTTTTTGGAGAATCTCATGGAGAAGCTATTGGAGTTGTAATAGATGGGCTGCCAGCAGGGCATACTATTGATTTTGACTGGGTTTATGAAGAAATGAAAAGAAGGTCACCAGGCAGGAATAAGTTTTCAACAACAAGAGTAGAAAAAGATGTTCCAAGAGTTTTAAGTGGAATTTTTGAAGGTAAAACCACTGGAGCACCGCTTACTGCAATTATAGAAAATACGAATACAAATTCTAAGGATTATTCAGAGCTGAAATCAAAAATGAGACCAAGTCATGCTGACTATCCAGCTATGGTAAAATATAAAGGTTTTAATGATTATAGAGGCGGAGGTCATTTTTCAGGCAGATTAACAGCAATGTTTGTTTTTGCAGGGGCAGTCTGTAAAGAGATTTTAAAAGAAAAGAATATATTTGTTGGAGCCCACATAAGAGCTATAGGAAAAGTTATAGATGAGAAGTTTGATGGAGTTAATATTTCCAGGGAAGTAATTGAAGAACTAAGACAAGAAAGTTTTCCGGTTCTTGATAAAGCTGTTGCTGAAAAGATGCAGCAGGAGATTCTAAGTGCTAGAGAAGAAGGAGATTCTGTCGGGGGAATAATAGAGACTGCAATCATTAATCTTCCAGCGGGGGTAGGTAACCCCATGTTCTATTCAGTTGAAAGTGTTTTAGCTCATATGATGTTTTCTATTCCAGCGGTAAAGGGCGTTGAATTCGGAGAAGGTTTTGGAATAACAGAATTAAGAGGAAGTAAGGCAAATGATGGCTATTACATTGAAGATGGAAAAATTAAAACCTATAGTAATAACAACGGAGGGGTGCTAGGTGGAATTACTACAGGTATGCCAGTTGTTTTTTCAGTTGCAATAAAGCCTACTCCATCAATTGCTCTAAAACAGAATACTGTTAATGTAAATAATGAAGAAAATGATGTCCTTGAAATAAAGGGAAGACATGATCCATGTATTGTTCATAGGGCAGTGCCAGTGGTTGAATGTGCAGCAGCTGTCGCTATTCTTGATATATTACTTCAAGGATAACGGGGTGTAATTAATGAAGAATATAGTATTAATAGGTATGCCTGGTTGTGGTAAATCTACCATTGGAAGACTTGTAAATAGTGAGACAGGGTTGAGATTTATAGACTTAGATGATTATATAGTTGAAAGCAATCATATGTCCATAGAAGAAATGTTTAACCATGGAGAAGGTTTTTTCAGAGATAAGGAAACTGAAGCTGTTAAAGAAGCAAGCAGGAATTTAGGGGCTATAATTTCTACTGGTGGAGGAGTTATAAAGCGAGAAGAAAATATGGAAAGGTTAAAGAAGAATGGGGTAATTATTTTTATTGATAGAAGTCCAGAAAAAATAATTGAAACCTTAGATGATTCGGTACGACCATTGCTAAAGGATGGGGTTAAACGAATATTTGCCTTATATAAAGAGCGATATGAGCTTTACAAAAAGTATAGTGACATAGTAATTTTTAATAATGAAGAGCTTGAGAAGTCGGTGAATGAAGTTAAGGACATAATAGGTTTAATTAAATAAAAATAAGGGTTAAGTATAATTTTATACCTAACCCTTATTTTTATTTGTATATATCTGAGAACTCGATTTCGATTCGTTCAATTTTATTTTTATAAGCTTTCTTTTTATATTCTGATCTTTCATTATATGAATCACCAAAATCTAATTTGGTGTTTGGAAAGCGAAGAGTAAAATCACTTCCATTACCAGGTGAACTTTTCAATGTAACATCGCCTCCATGAAGAAGCATTAAACTTTTTACTAGGGCTAAGCCAATTCCAGTACCTTCTGAATTTCTTGAAAGAGAAGCATCGATTTGTGCAAATCTGTTAAAAATAACTTTTTGATGATCTTCATCAATACCTATTCCTGTATCCTTAACTGATATATATACATCTTTAGGGGTTGTATCTATAGTTACAAAGATTGTACCTCCACAATCAGTGAATTTTATGGCATTGGATATTAGATTAAGAATAATTCGTTCAAGCTTATCAGGATCAAATGCGATTACATTTTCTTCTACGTCTGTATCAAAAACTATACTTAATTCCTTTTCTTTGATAAATTCAGATACTGATGAAACTATATTTTCAACTGACTCAACAATATCTAAATTTTCCTTTTTTATTTCATATACAGTATCATCTATTTTGGATATATCTAAAATATTATTTATAAGTCGTATTAATCTAAAAGAATTCTGCTTAATCATCGAATTATAATTTTTACATTTTTCCGTATCAAGCGAACCACTATTAAACTGAACATCAAGAAGCTGATGGGCTCCATAGATTACATTAATTGGTGTTTTGAGCTCATGAGATATATTAGTGAATAATTTAGTCCTATTTTTGTCATAACGTTGTAATTCCTTATTTATTTCTTCTAGAGCATATTTACTATTTTGTAACTCAGTATTTTTTTCGAAGTATGATTTAGAAAAATTATAATTTAATGTAAAGGTTATATATGCAATTATATTTGTACATATTATAATAATTAGATGATTATATAATATTTCGGGTTCAGGAATTAGCAAAGTTACGCAGAGTATAAAAACTAATGATGATAAAATCAATATTGCCAAAGATTCATGTTTATTTAAGTGAATAGTGGCACTTAATCCCATTGTAACCATAATATAAATTGAAATTTGTTTTGTAATAAACAGCATAATTAATGAAACTGATATTCCCCATATAAAGAGAAGAAGAATAAAAGTAAAATAGAGCAGTTTAAAGGTTATTATATTACCTTCTTTTGAAAACGCTTTCTTATAGCACCAATTCCAAAATGGAATTATGAAAATTATTATAAGGTGCGATATTAATAAAAACAAATATTCTGAAAAATTAATTGTTTTAGGTAGAAATAATAGCAAATCAACGATAACTAAGCAGGCACTTAAATAAAGGAGTATTTTTGCAGCCTTATGACACCTATTAATATTGGATTTTATTCTGAACACATCAAATTCACACATAAACATACATAGTCCTCCCCTACTGTAAAAAATAAACATAATTAATATGATTATACAACTAAATTTGAGTTATAGAAAGTATTTTTATGGAAATAAAGCTTATTTATCTATTATTAAAACCTTGAGGGGATACAAGGTCATATAATTGACAAAAAATTTCATACGTGTGATAATAAAAAAAAACAATTGAAAACAGTTGCATGAGGGGTATGATATGGATTCTGTAAAGTTATTAGAAGAAAATCCAATAATAGCAGCAGTTAAAAATGAAAGTGAACTAGAGATTGCTTTAAAATCTGAAGTACAGGTCATTTTTGTTTTATTTGGAGATATAATTGATATAAAATCAATTAGTGAAAAGATAGATTTAAGTAATAAAGTTGGAATAATACATATAGATTTAATTGAGGGTATTACTGGAAGAGAAGCTGGTATAAGGTATCTTAAAGCTGAAACAAAATTTAAAGGTGTCATCAGTACTAAACCTCAAGTAGTTAAGTACGCAAAGAACTATGGTCTGTTAGGAATTCAAAGAGTTTTTATATTTGATACACTTTCCCTTAACAATGCGAAGAAGCATTTGGGTACAGAATGTGATGCCATAGAGGTTTTACCTGGAGTTATACCAAAGGTTATTGAAAAACTGGCAGATAAAGCTGGAAAACCTATTGTGGCAGGCGGGCTTATTGAATCTAAGGAAGAAGTGATTACTGCTTTAAATTCAGGGGCAACCTGTGTATCAACAACAAGAAAAGAAATTTGGACTATGTAGATATGAGACTGGAGAAGGGCTACATAAGACTAGAATGCTAGTTTTATGCGCCTTTTATTTTATTATAAGCAAGGATGGTGTAGGAGAGATAACATGGATAAGAGGTATATAGTTGCATTAGATCAAGGAACAACTAGTTCAAGAGCAATAATATTTGATAAGGATCAAAATATTATTGGTGTAAGCCAAAAGGAGTTTCCGCAGATATATCCGAAGGAAGGCTGGGTAGAGCATGATCCAATGGAAATATGGGGAAGCCAGTATTCTGTACTTCAAGAGGTAATGGCTAAATCTAATATTACACAAAAGGATCTAGCGGGTATTGGTATTACTAATCAAAGAGAAACAACAATTGTTTGGGATAAAAATACTGGTATGCCAGTTTACAATGCAATAGTTTGGCAATGCAGAAGAACAGCTTCAATCTGTGAGGAATTAATTAAAGATGGATTTGAAGAATATGTGAGAGAGAATACAGGGCTTCTAATAGATGCATATTTTTCAGGAACTAAGGTTAAGTGGATATTAGATAATGTTGAAGGAGCTAAGGAGAAAGCTGAAAAAGGTGAATTATTATTTGGTACCGTTGATACATGGCTGGTTTGGAAGCTTACGAATGGAAAAGTTCACGTAACTGATTATACTAATGCGTCAAGAACCATGCTTTATAATATAAAAGAGTTGAAGTGGGATGAAAAAATTCTTGAGAAACTTGGAATTCCAATGTCAATGTTACCTGAGGTTAAAAACTCATCAGAGGTTTATGGACATACTAATTTAGGTGGAAATGGTGGAATAAGAGTACCAATAGCAGGAATTGCAGGAGACCAGCAAGCGGCATTATTTGGGCAGGCATGCTTTGAAAAGGGAAGCGCTAAGAACACTTATGGAACAGGATGTTTCCTGTTAATGAATACTGGTGAGGAAATAATAAGAAGTAATAATGGCCTTGTTACAACTATTGCTATTGGTATAGATGGAAAAGTTCAATATGCTCTTGAGGGGTCTGTTTTTGTTGGAGGAGCTGTTATTCAATGGCTTAGAGATGAGATGAAAATGGTTAATGATGCTGCAGATACAGAGTATTTTGCACAAAGGGTTGAAGATAATGGTGGTGTTTATGTGGTTCCTGCCTTTGTAGGACTTGGAGCACCATATTGGGATATGTATGCTAGAGGAGCAATCTTTGGATTAACTCGTGGTGCAAATAGAAACCATATCATTAGAGCAGCTCTAGAATCTATAGCATATCAATCTAAGGCTGTTATTGATGCAATGTCAGAGGATGCAGGTTATCCAATAGCTAATTTAAAGGTTGATGGTGGAGCCAGCAGAAATGGGTTTTTAATGCAATTCCAAGCTGATATAATTGGCCAGGAGGTTAGAAGACCAATAATTTCTGAAACAACAGCCTTAGGGGCAGCGTATTTGGCAGGACTTGCAGTAGGATTCTGGAACAGTAAAGAGGAAATTTCGCAGCGTTGGTTTGCAAGCAAGACATTTATGCCATCAATGGACAAAACTGAAGTAGATAAATTATATTCTGGCTGGCAGAAGGCTGTAGTAAGAACTCAAAAATGGGAAGAAGAGTAGGGGTATTATGGAATTTAAATTGAAAAGATTCAATGAACTGACAGTGGAGGAATTATATAAGCTCTTGAGGGTTAGAAATGAAGTCTTTGTTGTTGAGCAAGACTGTGTTTATCAGGATTGTGATAATAAAGATTATGAAGCATATCATTTATTTTGCGAGGATGAAGGTGAGATTATTGGCTGTTTAAGAATATTAAACAGAGGCGTATCTTATGAGGAAATGTCTATAGGGCGTGTTTTAGTTAAAGAAAAATATAGACACACAGGTATAAGCAGAGAAATGATGTTGAAGGCTTTGAAGTTTATTGAAGAAGAATTAATGGAAACTGAAGTAAGAATTTCAGCCCAGGTTTATATAAAGAAATTTTATGAAAATGCTGGCTTCAAAGTGGTTTCCGAAGAATATTTAGAGGACAACATACCTCACGTTCAGATGCTATATAAAAAGTGATAATCATTTTCCTTTGATGGACACTTTTCATAATTTTTGATATTATAGTAGTATAGATATATAAATTAGTGCTAAGAGAGATATAGAGACAAGCACAAAATAAGGATTAATAATCCTTATTTTGGCTTGTCTTTTTTTATTGAATTTGAAAATTTATTTAAGGGAGGCAAATGGGATGTATGATATAGCAATAATAGGAGCGGGAGTAATTGGTGCATCAATATTTAGGGAACTTATGAAGTATGATGTAAAGGTAGTTGTAATAGAGAAGGAGAATGATGTTGCCATGGGAACATCAAAGGCAAATTCAGCAATAGTTCACGCTGGATATGATCCTAAGGAAGGTACTTTGATGGCTAAATACAATGTAAGAGGCAATGAGATGTTTGAGAAAATCTGTAGTGAGTTAAGTGTTCCATTTAAAAGAAATGGTTCTTTAGTACTTGCTTTTGATGAAGCTGATATGGAGACAATAAAGGCTTTATATGAAAATGGAAATAAAGTTGGAGTTAAAGGACTTAAGATATTAAATAAGAATCAGGTTTTGGAGAAAGAACCCAATTTAAATAAGGAGATAGCAGGCGCGCTTTATGCACCTACAGGAGCTATTGTTGGACCTTATGAATATACAATTGCACTTATGGAGAATGCTGTGGCTAATGGTGGTGTTTTAAAGCTTGGAAGTGAAGTTACAGCAATTGAGAAGAATGATAATTTCAAGATAACTACATCTAAAGGGGAGATAATTGAAAGCAGATTTGTTATTAATGCTGCTGGAGTTTATGCAGACAAGATACACAACATGATTTGTAAGGAAAGCTTTAAAATTAATCCTATAAAGGGTGAGTATTTTGTGATGGACAACAGTCAAGGTAAGGTAGTCAGTCACACCATATTTCAATGTCCATCTTCAAAGGGAAAGGGAATCTTAGTTACTCCGACGGTTCATGGGAACCTGTTAGTAGGCCCAGATGCAGAAAGTGTTGATGATAAAGACAACGTAGCAACAACTGCAGAAAATTTGGAATATATAAGAAATAAGGCAATGCAAACCACAGATAAAATTAATTTTAGAGAGACCATAAGAAACTTTGCAGGACTAAGAGCAAATCCTGATTGTGGAGACTTTATCATTGAGGAAAATAAAGAAATTAAAAGATTTATAGATGTTGCTGGAATAAAATCTCCGGGACTTTCATCTGCACCAGCCATTGCAGAAGGTGTCATAGAGATATTGAAAGCAGCTGGTTTAAACACTGAAAAAAAAGAGGGATTTATTACAGAGAGGGAACAGATTAATTTCATGGAGCTTTCACCTGAAGGAAAAGCAGAGTTAATAAAAAAAGATAAGAGGTATGGAAGAATAATCTGCAGATGTGAGAGTATCACTGAAGGTGAAATTGTGGATAGTATCAGGAGATCATTTGGGAAGATAAGTCTTGATGGCGTTAAGAGACGATGCAGACCAGGTATGGGAAGATGCCAAGGTGGTTTTTGTGGACCAAGAGTTCAAGAGATAATTGCAAGAGAACTTAATATACCAATGAAAGATATAGAGCTAGACAAGGATGGTTCATATATTTTAATTGGAAAAACGAAATAGGGGGATAACAGATATGTATGATTTAATTGTGATAGGCGGGGGTCCTGCTGGTCTTGCTGCGGCTTATGAAGCTTATAGTAGTGGAGTAGAAAGCATTTTAATTGTAGAGAGAGACAGAGAGCTTGGTGGAATTTTAAATCAGTGTATTCATAATGGCTTTGGACTTCATACTTTTAAGGAAGAGCTTACAGGTCCAGAATATGCACAAAGATATATTGATATGATTAATGATACAAAGGTAGAAGTTAAGCTTGACACCATGGTGCTTGAAGTTAAAGAAAGTAGAGAAGTTCATGTGATAAATGAAGTAGAAGGATATATTGTTTTGGAGGCTAAGGCAATAGTTCTTGCTATGGGATGCAGAGAGAGAACCCGAGGTGCTATAAACATGCCGGGGGACAGACCATCAGGAATATTTACGGCAGGAGCAGCTCAAAGATATATAAATATGGAGGGGTATATGCCTGGCAGAGAAGTTGTAATACTTGGGTCAGGGGATATTGGACTTATTATGGCAAGAAGAATGAGCTTAGAAGGAGCTAAGGTTAAAGCAGTTGTTGAGCTTATGCCTTACTCTAATGGGCTAAATAGAAATATTGTTCAGTGCCTAAATGACTATGATATTCCACTATATCTTTCACATACAGTAACAAGGGTTATTGGAAAGAACAGATTAGAAAAAGTTATTATATCAAAGGTTGATGAAAATAGAAGGCCAATAAAGGGAACAGAAATTGAATTTGAGTGTGATACACTGCTTCTATCAGTTGGTTTAATACCAGAAAATGAATTATCCTCAAGAGCAGGAATTGAAAAAGACAGCAGAACTAATGGGTTAATAGTGAATGAGAGCATGGAAACATCTGTAGAGGGAATCTTTGCTTGTGGTAATGTTGTTCATGTTCATGACCTAGTTGACTTTGTAAGTGATGAGGCTAAGCATGCTGGAGCTTGTGCAGCTAAATATATAAAAGGTAATTTTAAAAAGGGCAGTTATCTCAATATCGTTAATGGAAAAAATATAAATTATACAGTTCCTCAAAAGTTATATGTGGATGCAGTAGAGGATAAGCTCACGGTGTTTATGAGAGTAAACAATATATATCATAATAAAAGGATAGTAGTTAGATGTGAAGATGAAGTTATCGCTACCTTTAAAAAACAACATCTGGCACCTGCTGAGATGGAGAAGGTAGTTTTAAATAAATCTCAATTAAGCAAGATTAAGGGAGATATAACTATATATTTAGAGGATGGTGAATAATATGATAAGAGAGTTAATTTGCATCAGCTGTCCAATGGGATGCCATCTAAAAGTGGATGTAGAGAATAAGACAGTGGAAGGAAACACTTGTAAAAGAGGAGAGATATATGGAATAAATGAGGTCACCAATCCTGTAAGAGTAATAACTTCAACTGTTAAGGTGATTGAGGGAGATTTGCCTGTATTGCCAGTTAAAACTAAGGAGCCTGTACCAAAGGATATGAATTTTAAGATAATGGAGGCGTTAAAGGAGATTCAAGTTGCTGCTCCAATAAAAGTTGGCGATGTTATTGTGGAAAATATTTTAGAAACTGGAGTAGATGTAGTAGCAACTAGAAATATAGGAAAAAAACACAGCAAATAGATATTGTAAAAATTTTTTTAGGTCATGAGATTAAAAGAGCATAGCGTTACTTAAAGGAATAAATACATTGATAGGATAATATATTTAGTATATAACAATAGTGGGTGGGATTATATGTCACAGAGAAAGGTTATAGAAGGTTATGCAACTGATATAAATATGACAGTGGACCAGTTAGTAAGGTTTGTGGGAATATATAAAACTTTAATAGATTCAGCATCTAGCTTAAATTGCATTGCATTAGCGAGTAAAAGTGATGTTAAAGATGCTCTAAAAAGAGCTAGAGAGGTTGGAGAAGTTATAGATGAACTTATAGATTCTTTAGATTATGCTTTATGTACATGGTCTAAATATTTAAAACTAAAGACGGAATATATAAATTGCAGGATGGATATAAGTTATATAGAAGCTCAAGTAGAGGAAGAGTTAAGACTTCAAGGCTAATATTCATATGGAAAGGATGTAAAGTTTCTTATAGCAATTTTATAGTAATAAATAATTCAATAGTGACACAAAATAGTTTAAAGATTATCTTTAAACTATTTTTTTACTTAAATAATAAAAGTGTTAGGAGGAAGAATGTGAAAAGAATTATTGCTAGTATGCTTTTATCTTTAAATCTTTTAACCTTTAGTAGCAATTTTACTCCAGTTGATTTAGAAGAAGATATAAAGTGTGATACAGAAATGAGTTATGATATAAAAATGAAGCAAGATATTTTAACGATTATGATGGCGTACCCTGATTATATTATAGGTATAGAGAAAGGAAATGAAGGGGTTTACTTTATAACTGCTAAAGATGAAAAAATAATATACGATGATATGCAGGTGAAAAATTCTGAGCAGAAGATGAATAATGCTGACATACAGGATATATTAGAGGAGTCTTATCCTCTTGAAATGCCAACAGGTCTTGCAGATGTGAATTCAGATCCAGGAAGATATAGATGTTACTCACTTTTAAATTCAGTTTATGGAAAATCAGAATATGAAGTAAGCTCTAATCTCGTAGGGGTATATGCCCCATATAACAAATATCAATTTAACAAAAACAATGGTGCTGCAGAAGCATTAGAGGGTGCCATGAAGGAATTAAAAGGTTTAGCAGAATCAAATGGCAAGGTTGGAGAGTTAATAGGAAGTATCAATGGAACTTTTAACTACAGAGTTATATCAGGAACGGGAAAATTAAGTCCTCATGCTTATGGAATAGCCATAGATATAGCCAGCAATCCAAGTGATTATTGGAAGTGGTCAACTAGAGAAGCTGGAGAGAAGAGGGTTTTATATTATCCCGAAGAGCTTGTTAAGACTTTTGAGAAGTATAATTTTGTCTGGGGCGGAAAGTGGGGACACTTCGATACATTACACTTTGAGTATAGACCTGAAATTTTAATTAAGGCTAAGTACTTTTCGGAACCTATAGGGGAATCAGAACAGTGGTATAAACAAGTACCATTGAATGAAAACATACAGGAATATATAAATATTATTGAAGGTGAATTAGGTTAAATTTGCTAAGGGGCTTAATGAGGAGAGCAAGTATGAAAGTCATTAGAATTATTAAAAATGTGTTGAAAAGAAGCTTAATAATTACAATGGTATTAATCTCTATTACAAATACAGCAGCTTTTGCCTGGGCTGAAGGCGAAGGGGTGGATGAGGAAGTTAAGATGGAGATTAAGGAATTTATTGAAAAAGCCATATCAGAGAGAAATCAAGCCATTATCACAGGGGAAAGAGATGGAATAAAAGCGGTTTATGATATGGGAACAAAGTATGGTCAATGGGCATTCGAAAGTGAAGAAAAGAAGATGATTTATCTTCATAACTGGGAGCAGAAACAAGGAGTAAAAATTGTTGAAATTAAACCTTTAGTTATCATAACGAAAATTTCCGAAAAGGAAACAGGGGGATTTAAGGTTAACTTTACATGTTCCACAGAATATCGTTATGTTTATGAAGACAGACCAGAAGAAGTAAATAAATCTAGAATTGGAACATATCATGTATTAGGAATTGTATTTAAAGATGATAAGTATTTAATAAATAAAGAATGGTACACAGATCCATTTGCAGATTCTTTAAACCTTGAAAAACTTAATGTGGGAGATGTAAAAAGTTTTATATTATCACAAGAGGCCAGAGATTTTACAACTTTAGATGCTAGAAGAGTGGCTGCAAAGGAGTATGCAGATAAGTACTGCGGAGCTGCTACTGAAGAGGAATTTGGGTTTAAATATAATAAAAATTATAGGAATTTTAATCCAGCAGGTGGCGATTGTGCAAACTTTGCATCACAAATATTACATGAAGGTGGCGGGTTTAAAAAGAATCACTCATGGAACTATGAAAAAGGTGATGCTAGTGCATCTTGGGTAAATGCAGATAAATTTAAGGATTACTGGGTGTACAGTGGAAGAGCATCAGTTATTGCACATGGAACTTATGAAAAGGTGTATAAGGATTCTTATCAATTGATGCCAGGAGATTTTGTGGCTTATGAGAAAAAGGGGGATATAAAACATATTTCAGTTGTTACTAGTGCGGATTCAAGAGGATATGCTCTTGTTACCTGTCACAATACAGATAGGAATGATGTACCTTGGGACTTAGGCTGGAGTGATAAAAATATAAAGTTTTGGTTAATCAGGGTACATTTCTAAAATAAAAAATAAATAAAGTTCAACTTTCTATTAACCATATAAGGATACATGGCATACCCTAAAGTATAACGAATTTATAAGTTAGGTGATGAAGCATATGTATCCTTTAAAATTTAGGAATATATATTATGAGAAACCTTGGGGAAGCAATAAACTTTCTGAATATAGAAGTGATATTGTTAAGGAGAATATAGGAGAAAGCTGGGAAATTGCCTGCCATGATAAAGGTATGACGGAAGTAAGTAATGGAAAATTTGAAGGAGAAGCATTAATAAGTGTTATAAATAAAATGAAAAAAATGCTCCTTGGAGATAAAATTTTTAAAGATAAGTTTTTCAATAAAGATTTTCCGCTTCTAATAAAATTAATTAGTGCAGGAGAAAATTTATCGGTACAGGTTCATCCAAATAATCAATATGCTCAATTGAAAGAAAATGATAATGGAAAGATAGAAGCTTGGTATATTTTAAGTGTAGATGATGGAGCAGAGATAATTGTAGGAACACATGGATGCACCAAGGAAAGATTCAAGGAGAGCTGTAGTTGCGAAAAGGTAGAATGTTATATGAATAGAATTCATGTTAAGCCTGGTGAAATATACTTGATAGAGCCAGGATTGTTGCACTCCATAGGAAAGGGAGTAATACTTTTAGAAATACAGCAGAATAGTGATATTACTTACAGAGTATACGATTATAATCGAGGAAGACAGCTTCATATTTCTGATGCCCTTAAGGTGATAGATTTTGATTCAAAAGCAAAAGCTATCAATATAAATAAGAATATAAGCTTTCAAAAGTGTGTAACTAGAGAAGGTTTTAATATAGATATATACGACATCGATGGTGAAATGTGTGAAACAAGTGATAAAGAAAAATTTTATATTTACACCTGCGTTGAAGGTGAAGGGATAATAGAGTACGAAGATGATGGGATTAAGTGTGAAGAAAAATTATCTAGTTTAGAAAGTGTTTTGATTCCAGCATACTTAGGAAATTATACTTTAAAAGGTAAAATAAAATTGATAAAGAGCTATGTGTAAACATAGCTCTTTTAATATTTTGTTAATTTTACAATATTCAAACAACATGGTAGATTAATATAGTATGTAATTTATAAGCGTTATAGGGGGAAGACAGATGTACAGTACGAAAAGAGTAGCAGAGCTAAAAGCTCTAGGATTTTTACTTCAGAATGACAAGGAACACTTTGCAGTAAGATTTTTATCAAAAGCAGGGAATATGACAGCAGAAGAAATGGTTAATGTTGCGCATATAGCCAAGAAATATGGAAGAGGTTATATGGGATTTACAACTAGACTTTCTGTGGAAGTGCCATGGATTCATGGTGATGATGTAGATGCATTAATTGAAGAAGCTAAGGCTTTAGGATTAAAGCATGGAGGAACCGGAAAGAGATTAAGACCACTAGTTTCATGTAAAGGAACTATATGCTTACATGGAAATATAGATACTCAAGGCTTATGCAACAAGCTTTCAGAAAAAGAATTTGGACAAGACACTCCACACAAGACTAAAATTGGTATTTCAGGTTGTGCTAACAACTGTGCAAAGGCTAATTTAAATGATATAGGAATAATTGGTGTTACAGTTCCAGAATTCATACTTGATAAGTGTGTTGGCTGCGGAATGTGTGCTAAGAGCTGCAGACAAAAGGCATTAACAGTTATTGATAGAAAGATTGTCATTGATAGATCAAAATGTGTTGACTGTGGAAACTGTGTTAGAGCATGTAAGCCAGGAGCGGCGGTTGCAAAGGAAAAGGGAGCTAGAATACACGTTGGTGGTAGATTTGGAAGAGCTCATAGATTTGGAACTGACTTAGGCAGAGTATTTAAAGAAGAAGAATTGTTTGATGCAGTAGAAAGTATTCTTACTTACTATAGAGAAACTGGAGAACCTATGGAAAGAATCAGCTATGTTATGGATAGAATTGGTGAGGAAAAAGTTGTAGCTGATATGTTAGAAAGATTATAATACATAAATATTGAGTTTAGTGATGTAAATATAGTTTAAAGCTTAAATGATCACAGGTACTTAAAATGGCTGTGGTCATTTTTTATTTAGGAGTTTCTATAAAGAAATTATTAATAGAATAATGAAAAAGTTCAATTAAAGTAGCATTTCAGAATAATTATAGAATTATCTCATAGAAGGAATGTTTATCTTGTTAGATAATTCTGAATATACAGATGATGTATACTTTCGTGAATGTTGTGGACAAGTGTCGACAATTATACTATTATAGTTTGGTAAACAAAAGTATCAAGGGGGAAAATATATGCTAGAACACGTTATTAATACCTTAATACCTATAGTTATTGAAATGTTAGAATTAATGGGAACTACAGTAATTATAATTGCTGGACTCAAGGCATTCTATCAATATTTAGTAAGCTTAATAAAACATGTTGATTACTCTATTAAGGTTGATCTTGCCCAAGCACTAGCACTAGCACTTGAATTCAAGTTAGGTGGAGAGATACTAAAGACTGTTATAGTAAGAAATCTCGAGGAGATGTATATCTTAGCAGCAATTATCTTACTAAGAGCAATATTAACATTTGTTATTCACTGGGAAATAAAAAGTGAGCAACACTAGAATTTTATGTTTATATTATACTTAAACTGATTTAAAAGCAGTTAAGTCGGTTTACCTATAATATAAGTATTGAGGCTACCTAGTCAAGAGGGTGGCCTTTTTATTTTGAAATCAAGGTAGTAACTAGCTACAAGACAAATGAAAGTAAAGGTGTTATAATATCTTGGTAAGTCAAGATATGACTTTTTATTTATTGGATAGAATATATATAGCTCCGCCTTGATTTGATTGGTGGAGTAAATTCCACTTAACCAAATCAAAGATGTACTCTGTGTAAGTTCTGATGACCTAATCAAAGGTTTGGAGCATAACTTCTGGAGTGTCATTTATGTAATGAAATATATAGATTATTTTTAAGAGGTGATATAAATGAGCGGTATTGCAGGAGAAGGTTGTGAAATATTAGTTCCCTTTAATGAGAGAAAACCTTTAGAGGATATAGAGCGTAGTTTAGTAAAGGGATATAGAAAGAAAATATGGTCAAAGTTCATTAAAGCTGTTAAGGATTATAAGCTTGTTGAAGAGGGCGATGTTATTGGTGTTGGAATTTCAGGGGGAAAGGACAGTTTAGTATTAGCTAAGCTTTTCCAAGAACTTCAAAGACACGGTCAAATGAACTTCGAAGTTAAGTTTATTGCCATGGATCCAGGATATCATCCACAAATAAAGGAACTTTTAATAGATAACTGTAACTATTTAAACATTCCTATTCATATATTTGAATCTCAGATTTTTGAAATAATAGATGAGATTGCACAGGATTATCCTTGCTATATGTGTGCGAGAATGAGAAGAGGAGCTCTTTATTCAGAAGCTCAGAGATTAGGTTGTAATAAGCTTGCTTTAGGTCATCATTTTAATGATGTTATTGAAACAACAATGTTAAATGTACTTTATGGAGGTAACTTTAAAACAATGCTTCCAAAGCTTAAATCTTCAAACTTTGAGGGGTTAGAACTTATCAGACCTCTTTATTATGTTGAGGAGACTTACATTGAAAAATTCATACAAAATGCAGGAATATGGCCGCTTAACTGTGCATGCATGGTTGCAGCTAAGAAAATCGGTAATAAGAGACATGAGATAAAGCATATGATTGCTGAAATGAAGAAGACCTTTAATGATGTCGATAAATCTATCTTTAGAGCAGCAGAAAATGTTAATATGGATGCTATTTTAGGCTGGCAGAAGGATGGAGAAAAACATTCTTTCTTAGATGAATATCACGACGAGTTTTAATATAAAACCCCGTCAATCAAGAAATAATTTGATTGACGGGGTTTTCTTTTAAATAAATATTTAAAATTTATATTTGAACGATATATATTTTTAGTAACGTCTGCTAGACCTTGAATCATAGTCATCCACTGATCTGGTGATTACTCTAACACCAATATAGAAAGGTACTATTACTATGATATAAGTTAAGATGTTATATAGTATAAAGGGAACTGTAACTATAGGTAAAAGTGAGTATATTAGGATTTCTTTTTTCGTGAATACCTTTATCTCATCATATATTGGAATTGGGATATTATTAAAGGTTATTTTTGCAGTATAGCTCATCATGATGAAAATAACATTTATGCCTAAAATACCATAATAAATATAGGTTGCAACCTTAAAGTCAAAGATGGATGTGTACTTCATTAGCAAAGAATATATTAGAAATAGATAGAATGAATAAAGAAGTCTTAAAGAAGCCTTTTTCCTTTTTTCAAGATAGCCCTTTGGTAATTGTTCATAATCAACCATGAATTTAACCTCACTCTCATACTTTAAGTTTTATTATAGGAATAATTGATTTCGTTGATTTGTATTAGATAATTTCTATAGGTATCATTTTGTTTCTTTTATAACAATTACATCGGTCCAATCTGTATAAGAAGATGAATACTCCTTATATTCACATATAGCTTTTATAAATTCATCTGAGGCATAGTATCTGTCCTTACCGATTATTTGACCATCACTATAGGTTTGAGAAGCACTAAAAGGATCATACGTTTCAAAATACATTGTATTATCAACCTCCTTATAGCCTTTTACGATAACATAATGAGATACTTTACCATAGACCATACTAAAATCGAAGTATTCACCAACTCTCTGGGTAGTATTAGGATTATACTTTATATCTTTCATGTCTAAGCTAACTATAAGAATATTTCCTTTATCTAGCTCAGATATTAGTGATTCTTCAGTAATTTCACTTATTGATGAGATAATTACATTATTTTCTTTAAGCCAAGTGTATAAGGTGTATTGGTAAACTCCTGCAAAGGATGTTCCTTCAGGAATATATTTATCTACTATATCTCTTGTTTTTAGAGTTGAATTTTTATCCTGCCATTTTGATGCCATTGCTACCACAGATGGGCCACAATTTTTAATGTCATTTCTTCCAGTAGTCATTTGATCAACATACCAAGAATAATCTCTATCATTACTTACAGAACGTGTTACCTTTGTACCAAGACCCCATGATGGATCCAAGGATTCAAACTTAGAGATATGGATACTTTTGTAGATAAATCCTACAGCTATTAGAGCTACAACTGTAAATAAAATAATAATAATTTTATTTTTATGTTTGATAAAAACTCCCCCTCTTTTATAAGTGCAAGTTTATTTGTCGAAAACATTATTCATATTACATATAATAACAATATTATATAAAAATGTATTATATGTCAAGGTGTTGAGGTCGTTGAATACTGTTGTATAGAGGTGGTAAACATCAGTGATCAATTAATTTAGGTATAATCCATTTTAATATTGTTAGAAATAATATACAATTAATGGGGTAGAGTTATAATTAAAAGATATAAGTATGGGGGATAAGATATGAAGTTAGTATTAGAAAACATAGAGAAGGCTTTTGAAAAGAAGCAAGTATTAAAGGGTGCAACTTTTGAGTTTGAAAAGGGGAAGATTTATGGACTTCTAGGAAGAAATGGAGCTGGAAAGACAACCTTATTTAACTGTATAAGTGGAGAATTAAAATCAGATAAGGGGAATATCAAGCTTCAAGAGGAGAATGATACCATAGAAATTTTAGATTATTCTAAAATTGGTTTTGTATTTGCTGACCCGGTATTGCCAGAGTTTTTAACAGGCTATGAGTTTTTAAAGTTTTTTATTGATATAAACAAGGATAAAATAAAGGAATTAAAGTCCATAGAGGAATACTTTAATATTATTAAGATAGATGAAGAAGATAGATTTCGTCTTATTAAGGGATATTCTCATGGTATGAAAAACAAGCTTCAAATGCTTTGCTTTTTAATAACAAGACCACCAGTCATTTTGCTGGATGAGCCATTAAGCTCTTTTGATGTTATTGTAGCACTTGAAATAAAGAACCTTTTAAAAGAAATAAAAAAAGATCACATTATTATTTTTTCAACTCATATTTTACAATTAGCAACGGATTTATGTGATGAAATAGTGGTGCTTAACAATGGAACTTTAGAAGAGGTGCCAGAAGAGGTTTTACATAGTGAAGAGTTTGAGAAGAATATAATTGAAATTTTAAAGGAGGAGCAACATGCTTAAGGCTTTTATTAATACGTATAAAGTAGCCTTTGCAGAAAAGGCTAATGGGTTTATTTATTATTTGAAAAAGCTTCCTCTAATAGGAAAGAAGATTTCAGAAGGGCTTTATAAGGCGACTGAAGTGAAGTTAATCTTAGGGTTTGTTGTAACTGCTTTTGCGTTTATATTTGGTTTTTTAGGTAAAGCCATATATCTAGGTTTGATGATAATGCTGCCGGCATCGTTGATTTCAGGGAAAGTGGGTAATACAACAGAAATAGCATTACATATTTTTTTCTTTTTAAGTTTAGTACTTGGACCTGTTGTTAATGCTCTAATAACAGATAATCAGATGGAAGCTTTCAAAATGATTAGTGTAATGAGGGTAGAGTCAGGTAACTATTTTAAAAGTAAATTAATTTATAAAAGAATCATAAACTTTATTCATTTTCTACCTGCGATGATGTTTGTGTTTTCACCTTTAAAAGGTTTTATATTAACAGTAGAGCTTATAGCTTTTAAATTTATTGGTGAAGCGCTCCAATTATTTATATATGAAAGAACCAATATTATACTTAATATGAAGGTTTGGTTTACTTTAACTATTATGGGGGTATGTTTAGTTTTAGCTTATGTACCACCTATATTGGGATTTACCCTAAAGGTATCCCCAACTTTATTTAGTATGTGGGGAGTCATAATTATTTTACTAATAGCAGCTTTAAGTTTAATTTACATAATGAAATATAAACATTATAAAGAAATGTACAAGGAAACCTTAATTAAAATTTCAAGTTTTGATAAGAATGCAATAATGGCTGAAGCAACTTTCTCAGATGTGAAAATTAATGAGAAGAAGTTTAGTGAAAAAGATTTAAATAGTGATAAATTTAAAAATAAAGAGGGATATGAGTATCTTAATGCAATATTCTTTATGCGACATAGAAGGCTGTTAACTATTGCTACTAAAAAGAGGACTGCGATAATTCTGATTATAGGTGCAATTTTAGTTGCAGTGACAATATTTATTCCAGAGATAAGACAAGATGTTGTGAGTACACTTGAAAGGAGTGGCGCTTTCTGGGTGTTTATCATGTATATGCTTTCTACCAGTGAAAGAGTTTGTAAGGCCATGTTTTTTAACTGTGATGCCAGCCTGCTTAGGTATGGATATTATAGAGAGGGGCATGTTATATTATCAAATTTCAAAGCAAGGCTAAAAAGGATACTTACTTTAAATTTAATTCCTGCAGCAGCTATTTGTATTTGTATAACAGCCGTTATTATTTCAGCTGGAGAAATAAATGGGTTAAGAAGCATGATACCTATATTCATAAGTATTATTTGTTTATCTTGCTTTTTTTCAATTCATCACTTATTCCTTTATTATGTAATTCAACCATATACAGCGCAAATGACTATTAAAAGTCCGTTATTTACCATAGTGAATATGGCTGTTTATTTTGTGGCATATATGTGTCTTAATTTTGATGGCTCAAATTATGTTTTTAGTATTGGAGTAATATTAGTAACTTTAATATATAGCTCAATTGCGTTGGCTGTTACCTATAAAGTGGCACCAAAGACCTTTAAGCTACGATAATTTTAAGGGATACCTTTATCGAAATTTAAATGATAAAGATATCCCTTTATTTTTATTTTAATTTGCCGACAGGAGCTAAATATACGGTAAACTCTTCACTGCCATCAATATCAAGAAGCTTATCCATTGAGGCTTGGTCATAGGCCGCTATACCACAGGTTCCACAGTTTATTGCGCCACAGGCAAGATAAAGATTCTGGCATACATGTCCAGCATCTAACAGCATTACCTTGTGAGCGGCATGAAGATAACGCCACTCTCCACGATATGGAAGGCAAGTCCAAAGGAACACTACAGCACTACTGCATAAGAAGGTCTGATTAAGTGCTGCAGAGGCAGTTTCATGAGAAAAGTCTCCCTCTTTTATTAGTATAAGACTGTGTGATAAAGCTAAATATCTATAAATCCCTTTTTTTAAGCTATCTACGTTATTAACTACAAGATAAGTTTCGAAGGGGTGACGGGCACCTCCAGAGGGAACAGTTCTTAGCGTTGCATAATTATTAGCAGTAACTTTTTTTACTCCTTGAGAGCACCATAAAAGAAAGGAAAGCTCAGGTAGTGAGAGGGTTTTTTCGGAGTAGGAACGCCAGCTTTGACGATCATTTATTATGTCTAGGACATTTGAGGTTTGAAGAATATCATTAGTAACTTCAGGAAGCTTAATTTGGTTTAAGTCATTAGCGTAAGGTTTTTCCAGTGGGGGTTGAGGCAGTTTTTTTTCTTGGTCAGACAATTCGTAGTCATCAGAGTCATCATTTAAATTAAAAGGTGACCTCATAAAATCTCTTAACTCATTTATTTTATTCATTAAAATACCTCCTTAATATTAGAAACTCATTCTCCTTATAGTGGAATGAGTAAGTATCTTAGCTAAATCATAGGTTTGGAAATATACTTATATAAACTATTGTAACATTATTATATATAAGGTAATATAAGTTAATGAAAAGTTTGTTTGCTAATTAGCAAATAATTAGAATAACAATAAGTGAAGTCTATTATATGAATATGAAACAGTGATTTCATACATAATTAATAGATACATGGGAGGTGACTAAATGGCGGTCAATGAGAAAGAAACAAAGCTTGAGCTCGAGAAATTTTATGATACAAAGGTGTGGATTGAAAAAGAGATTATAAGAATTGAGAAAAAGTGTGAAGAGTATGAGGCTAAGGTTTCAAGTTTGAAAAAGGCTTCTGGAGGGACTTATAGCACTGAGCTTCTACTAGCACAAAATGTGAAGGCTTTTGCGGAGAAGGACTTACATAAATATAGTGAGGGAAGGACGAATCCATACTTTGCAAGGATTGATTTTAAAGAAAAGCTAAGAGATTCGGAGAGCTTTTATATAGGGAAGTTTGGGCTTATAGACGAAGTCGAAAATGAGGAAGTTGTTATTGATTGGAGGGCACCACTAGCGAATTTATATTATAGTGGAACATTTGGACCTGCATCTTATAGAGCACCGATTGGTGAAATAAGTGGAGAACTTTTGTTAAAGAGAAAGTTTCAAGTTAAGGATGGAGAAATAGTAAATATTTTTGATGAAGGTGTCAATGAACTTATTGTACCTGCATCTGAAGATGGAGAAGAGTTAGTTGATGAATTCCTTAAGCTTAATCTTGAAGAGAACATGAGTAAAAAGCTGAAGGATGTTGTAACTACAATACAGCAAGAGCAAAATGATATTATAAGGGCTTTCAAGAATAAGCCTATAATTATTCAGGGTTCTGCAGGTTCCGGAAAAACAACAGTAGCTCTTCATAGATTAGCCTATTTAGTTTATACCTATGGCGATGAAATGAATAATAGAAATATCTTAGTGGTTGCACCAAATGAGTTATTTCTTGATTATATATCAGATATACTTCCAAACTTAGGGGTTAGCAATGTTAAGCAGGTTACCTTTGAAAATCTATGTCAGGAGATAACAAAGGGTAAGATGAAAATAATAACTAAGGATAAAAAGTTATCTGAAATAATAGAAAGTGATGATGTGGAAAGAATAAAGTATATAACTACATCAAGTAAGATAAAGGGAACAATGACTTATAAAACTATTCTTGATAGACTTATAAGAATTTTAGAGCGTGAAAATATAGAGGTTGAGGACATCAAGATTGATGGTTTTACACTATATTCAGCTAGGGATATAAGAAGGCTTTATATAAAGGATTTAGTTAAGCTTCCGATAAATAAGAGGAAGGATGAAATCCAAAAATACTTTAAAGGAAAGCTAAAGAATAGACTAGAAAAATTTAAGGAAGAAATTGAACATGAGTACTTCTTTAAAATAAAGGATATAAAAAGCAAAACTGAGCTTTCAGAAGAGCAGCAAAGAAAAGAAATAATTAAGACTTATGATGAAAGGGATGAGCTTATAAATCAGCTTAAGCCTAAAGCTGTTAAGGCTTTGAATACCTTCTTTAAGGACTGGAAGACTATAAATCCGTTAGAGGGATATATAAGATTATTTAATGATGAAGAAGTATTTGAGAAAGCTACTGATAACTGCATTCCAAAGAAGCTGGCTCATTATATGATTAGTGAATTTAATGATAATTTGAAAAAAAAGGTTCTTGATGCGGATGATTTAGCAGCAGTTACTTATTTGGACATAGTTCTTAATGGATTAAGTACAGAGGAATATATCCACACTGTAATTGATGAAGCTCAGGATTATAGCTTTTTGCAGATGGTTATATTAAAAGAGATCTCTAAAAATAATTCTATGACTATAGTTGGGGATATAGGTCAGGGAATATATAGTTATAAGGGAATAAATACTTGGGAAAGTTTAATTTCAAAGGTGTTTGAGGAGGAAGCTACTTATATTACCTTGACTCAAAGTTATAGATCTACTGTTGAAATAATTGAATTTGCAAACATAGTTTTAGAAAAACAACAGCTTAATGTTAAGCCGGCGATGCCTATTTTAAGACATGGTATGATGCCTAAAGTGATAGAAGTTGAGGAAGATTCAGAGATAGAGAGTATAGACTCCTTAGTTGAAGAAATTCATAGATTAAATAAGAAGACTATAGCAGTGGTATGTAAGGACTTTGATAAGTGCAGGAAGCTGCATAAGGTACTTAATAAAAAATCTGCTTTTAAATGGGACTTAGTTGGGGAAGAACAGGACAATATGGATGTAAGTAACTTAATAATACCGAGCTATACGACAAAAGGGCTTGAATTTGATGCGGTTATTGTATATGACTGTGATAGTTTAAATTATAGGGATAATGATCTAGATAAAAAGCTATTGTATGTTGCTCTGACAAGAGCACTTCACATAGAGTATGTTTTATACAAAAGAGAATTAAGTCATCTTCTGAAATAGAGGGAACGCTGGGGATTTTTTAAAACACATAGAAAAAACCTACAAGTTATGGTATATTTAAGGTTAGTATAGTTGAAAATAATGCTGATTAAATTGTGAGCGATTTAAGGTTGCATTATGTATGATATAAATTAATTTAAACATATTTTTAATAGAAGCGAAGGAAGTGAATGTTATGGGAGAGAACGTAGGGAATACATCTTCTAACTTTATTAAAAGAATAGTGGTGGAGGACTTACAGAGCGGTAAACATGATGATATAATTACACGTTTCCCACCAGAACCAAATGGTTATTTACATATAGGACATGCAAAATCAATAGTTTTAAACTTTGAGTTAGCAGATGAGTTTAAAGGAACAACAAATCTAAGATTTGATGATACTAACCCGACAAAAGAGGATACTGAATATGTTGAGTCAATAAAAGAAGATATTAAGTGGCTTGGTTTTGACTGGGATAACTTATACTTCGCATCAGATTATTTTGAAGAAATGTATGAGAGAGCAGTTCTTCTTATTAAAAAAGGTTTAGCCTTTGTATGTGATTTAACACCTGAAGAAATGAGAGAATTCAGAGGTACTCTTAAGGTTCCTGGAAAAGAAAGTCCATATAGAAACAGAAGTGTAGAGGAAAATCTGGATTTATTTGATAGAATGAGAAAAGGTGAGTTTAAGGATGGAGAAAAAGTTCTAAGAGCTAAAATAGATATGAGTTCTCCTAACATAAACATGAGAGATCCTATAATCTATAGAATATCTCATACAACACACCATAATACTGGTGATAAGTGGTGTGTATACCCAATGTATGACTTTGCACATCCGATAGAGGATGCTATAGAAGGAATTACTCACTCTATATGTACTTTAGAATTTGAAGACCACAGACCACTTTATGACTGGGTTGTAGAGAAGTGTGAAATGAAGGAAATTCCAAGACAAATAGAGTTTGCTAGACTTAACATTACTAATACTGTAATGAGTAAAAGAAAGCTTAAGGCTCTGGTTGATGAAGGTATTGTTGACGGATGGGATGACCCAAGAATGCCAACAATAGCTGGTCTTAGAAGAAGAGGATACACTCCAGAAGCTATCCGTAACTTCTGTAGGGAAATTGGAGTTGCTAAGAATGACAGTACTGTTGATGAGCAGATGCTTGAGTACTTCATCAGAGAGGACTTAAATGCTAAGACTCCAAGAACTATGGCAGTATTAAAACCTTTAAAGGTTGTTATAACAAACTATCCAGAAGGTCAAGTTGAATTACTTGAGCTTGAGAACAATCAAGATGATCCATCAATGGGTACTAGACAGGTTCCATTCTCAAGAGAGATTTATATCGAAGAAGAAGACTTCATGGAGGAGCCACCGAAGAAATACTTCAGATTATTCCCAGGAAATGAAGTTAGACTTAAGGGTGCATACTTCATTAAGTGTAATGACTTCATTAAAGATGAAAATGGTAAGGTAGTTGAAATTCACTGTACTTACGATCCAGAAACTAAGAGTGGTACAGGATTTACTGGAAGAAAAGTTAAAGGAACAATTCACTGGGTTGATGCAACAAATTCAATTCCAGCAGAATTCAGATTATATGAACCTTTAATAAAGGATGAAGAGATTGATGAAAGCAAAACTTTCTTAGAGTGCATAAATCCAAACTCTTTAGAGGTGCTTGAAGGATATGTTGAAGCTAATATGAAGAATGTTAAGCCGGGAGAAGCCTTCCAGTTTTTCAGACATGGATATTTCAATGTAGACACAAAATACTCTACTGAAGAAAAACCAGTTTTCAACAGAATAGTTTCATTAAAAAGTTCGTTCAAAATAAGTTAAATAGAATTTAATATTTATAAAGATTATATAAAAGTAATCCTTTTATTAATAAACATTGTTATCGTCGAGATAGGAAGGTGTTTATGGTAAAAGGATTACTTTTTTTATTAAGAAAATATAAACAAACAAAGAATAAAAATTAATTAAAAGAATATAAATGATTACCAAGGGTATATTCAGGTCATGTACACATTCAACTACTACCTAGCTACCTATTTTATAATTTACAAGGGGGTAATTTAATGAAAAAGAAACTTCTTGCAATTTGCTTGTCAGCAGCTATGATTGTAGGCATAGCAGGATGTGCACCTAAGGCACCTACATCAGAGGAAGGCAGCAAGAGAAAAGACTACAAAATAGGAATAATTACAGGGACAGTTTCACAAGGGGAAGAAGAGTACAGAGCAGCTGAGAATATGAAAAAACAATATGGAGATATGATTGTGTTACAAACATATCCAGATAGTTTTATGAAAGAACAGGAGACAACTATAGCTAATACATTAGCGTTAGCAGCTGATCCGGATGTTAAGGCTATTATATTCGTTCAAGCAGTACCAGGAGCATCAGCAGCAATTGATAAAGTAAGAGAAACTAATCCAGATATGTTGTTTATCGCGGGGGTTCCAGGGGAAGATCCAGCGATGATAGGTGGAAAAGCTGATGTTATTTTACAGGCTGATGAATTAGGAATGGGAGTAAGTGTTATAGAACAGGCTAAAAAGCAAGGTGCTAAGACTTTTGTTCATTATACATTCCCAAGACATATGTCTTATGAAATGCTTGCAAAGAGAAGAGATTTATTTAAAGAGACTTGTGAAAAGGAAGGAATTAAATTCGTTGATGCAACAGCACCAGACCCAACTGGAGATGCTGGAGTTCCAGGAGCACAACAATTCATATTAGAGGATGTTCCTAGAAAGGTTGCTGAATATGGAAAGGATACAGCGTTCTTTTCAACTAACTGTTCAATGCAGGAGCCACTTATAAAAATGGTACTTAAAGAAGGAGCTATATTCCCTCAACAGTGCTGTCCATCTCCTTATCATGCTTATCCAGGTGCTTTAGGAATTGAAATTCCAGACGATAAGAAGGGTGATGTAGCTTACATTGTAGATCAAATAGGTGAAAAAATTAAAGCTGGTGGGGGAGAAGGCAGATTCTCAACTTGGCCAGTGCCAATAAACATGATGTTTGTTGAGGGTGGAGTTAAGTATGCTATGGCATTCCTAGATGGAGAAACAGATGGCAAAAATGACAAAGCTAAACTTACAGAAATTCTTAATAGCTTGCTTGATGATGCAGAGATAAAGATTACTCCATATATTGATGCAGGGTCAGGCAAGACTTATGATAATTACTATTTAATTTTATCAGATTATATAAACTTCTAGTATATTTTAATCTTCAGAGGGAAACCTCTGAGGATTTTTAAAATAATAATACATTGGGGGAGTGTCATGGAGAGTAATTACGTATTATCAATGAAAAATATTAGTAAAGAATACTTTGGAAATCCTGTACTTAAAGGAATAAATATAGACATTAAACAAGGGGAGATTCATGCACTGTTAGGTGAAAATGGGGCAGGAAAATCAACACTAATGAATATTTTATTTGGTATGCCTGTAATACATAGCACAGGGGGATTTCATGGTGAAGTTTTTCTTCAAGATAACATAATAGAAATAAAGTCACCTATGGAAGCAATGAATAATGGAATAGGCATGGTACATCAAGAATTTATGCTTATACCAGGGTTTACTGTTACAGAGAATATAAAGATAAATAGAGAAATTACAAAAGGAAACTTAGTGACCACAGTATTTAGAAATAGCAAAAGTCTTAAGAGTTTAGATTATAAAGCTATGAATCAGGATGCAAGAAGGGCGTTAGATACTATTGGTATTGGCATTGATGAATTAACCTATATTTCAGAGTTGCCAGTTGGATATATGCAGTTTGTGGAGATTGCAAGAGAAATAGATAAAAGTAATATGAAGGTATTAGTTTTTGATGAACCTACAGCTGTACTTACAGAAAGTGAAGCGGAAACTTTAATGGATGCTATGGTTGAAATTGCTAAGAAGGGCATTGCAATTATTTTTATTACCCATAGGTTAGATGAGGTAATGAAGGTTGCTGATAATATCACTGTTTTAAGAGACGGAGAATTAGTAAAAACTCTAAGTAAAACTTCAACAAATGTAATAGAGTTGGCTGAATTAATGGTAGGAAGAGAACTTCAGATAACTCAAAAAGAAAGTGAAGCTGAAAAGAAAGAAAGTAACAAGCCAATATTAAGACTAAAAGATTTTTATGTTGAAATGCCAGGAGAAAGAGTAAAAGGCATTAATCTTGAAGTTTATGAAGGTGAAATACTAGGTCTGGCAGGACTTGCAGGTCAAGGGAAGATAGGCATAGCTAATGGAATTATGGGATTATATGAAAGTCGTGGAGAAGTTTATATAGAAGATAAGCTTCTAAGATTAAATAATCCAAAGGAAGCTTTAAATAGTGGGTTAGGCTTCGTATCTGAAGACAGAAGGGGCGTAGGTCTATTATTGGATAGTTCTATAGAATTAAATATTGTTGTTACAGCAATGCAGATTAACAATAAGTTTCTAAAGAATTTTTTAGGGATAAAGTATTGGGATTCTAAAGGAATAAGAAAATGTGCTAACGATATGATTAAGCTTCTTGATATAAGGTGTACAGGAGCAACACAAGCAACTAAGAGCTTAAGTGGAGGAAATCAGCAGAAGGTTTGTATTGCTAGAGCATTAGTGCTAAGACCTAATATTTTAATGGTATCCGAACCAACAAGAGGGATAGATATAGGAGCTAAAAAATTAGTCCTTGATACCCTTGTAAAGCTGAATAAAGAGGCAGGTATGACAATAATTGTAACATCTAGTGAGCTTGCGGAGTTAAGGAGTGTATGTGACAGGATAGCCATGATTACTGAAGGTAAGGTAGCAGGAATTCTAAAACCAGAAGATAAGGATGCGAATTTTGGGCTTCTTATGGCTGGATTAGATATTCCAGTAGAGGAAGGAGAGTGTTTGTAATAATGAAGGAAAGAATAAAATTATTTATAAATAAAGTTGGATTACCGAGAATTATTATTGCACTATTCTTTTTAATTTTGTGCTTTATGGCGGTCCCTTTAAATTTATCTATACCAGGTCTTATCTCTGACGTTTTAGTTAGGTTTGGAATGAATGGAATATTAGTTTTAGCTATGGTGCCGGGGATTTTATGTGGTATTGGCTTGAATTTTGGATTGCCAGTTGGGATTTTAGCAGGTATATTAGGGGGACTTATAAGTATAGAGTTTAACTTATCAGGTGGCGTTGGATTTGCTGTTGGAACCTTAATTGGAATTCCAATTGCTATAGTATTTGGGTATCTATATGGAGCACTTTTAAACAGAGTAAAGGGTTCAGAGATGATGATAGCAACCTATGCAGGATTTTCAACTGTTTCATTAATGTGCATTGGATGGCTGCTTCTGCCGTTTAAAAGTAATGAGATAAAGTGGCCAATAGGTACAGGCTTAAGAACAACTATAACACTAGAGCATAGATATGCTGGTATTTTAGATAATCTATGGAGTTTTAATATTGGGGGTGTAAAAATACCTTCAGGATTGCTTTTATTCTTCTTCATAGGATGTTTCCTAATGTGGCTCTTCACTAAAACTAAAACAGGAATAATGATGACTGCAGAGGGAGATAATCCTAAGTTTGCTAAGGCATCAGCTATTCAGGTAAATAAGATGAGAATGATAGGAACTATAATTTCTACTGCACTAGGTTCGATTGGGATAATGGTTTATTCTCAAAGCTATGGATTCTTTCAATTATATCAAGCACCTATGATGATGGGTCTTACAGCGGTTGCAGCAGTTCTTATAGGTGGGGCATCAGTTAACAAGGTTAAGATATCCCACGTTATAATTGGTACCTTCTTATATCAAGGGTTATTAACTGTTGGACTTCCTGTTATTAATAAAATAATTTCTGAAGGTAATATTTCAGAGGTTATTAGATTAATTGTAAGCAATGGTATCATAATCTATGCTTTGACAAAGGCAAGGGGAGGTGCTGGAAATGAAAAGTAAGTTTACTTTAGAAGATTTGAAAAAATATACAATTAATAATATGGTGACTATTGTATTTGTTGTTTTATGTATTGTAGGCTTTAGTGTATCAGGGTTGCCAATTGGGTTAGTTTTAAATGAGTTAGTTGCAAGAATAGGTAGAAATACATTTCTTGTATTAGCTTTAATTATTCCAGTAGTAGCAGGCATGGGGTTGAATTTTGGTATTGTAATTGGCGCAATGGCAGCACAAATAGTTATAATTGCAGTTACTCATTGGGGGATTACAGGCATTCCGGGATTTGTATTATGTGTTGTATTATCTACGCCACTATCAATTTTATTTGGGTATTTCACAGGCAAAATACTGAATAAAACTAAAGGTCAGGAAATGATTACAAGTATGATCTTGGGGTTCTTTGCCAATGGATTATATATGCTTTTATTCTTGTTTTTAGTTGGCACTGTAATACCTATGAAAAATCCTGTATTGATGATTAGTGGAGGTGTTGGAATTAAGAACACTGTAGATTTAAATGGTGGAATAAAATATGCTTTAGATAATATTATAAAGTTTCCTCTTTACTATGTAGTGTATTATTTGGCTATAATATGTCTAATAGCTGTAGTAGCTTTTGCTATATATAAATTTAAAACAATGAATAAGAAGATAGGATTTAAATTAGTATTTTATGCAGTAATAAGCATCATAGTTTTCTTTGGCTGCCAAATTAATTCTATAGCTTTAGTGCTTTATGAGGTAAAGGTGCCTATATTTACTTTAATAGTTATTGGGTTACTATGTCTATTTAATATATTGATATTTAAAACAAAACTTGGTCAAGATTTTAGGACAGTAGGTCAAAATGCAGTTGTGGCTAATGCATCGGGAATAAATGTTGATAGAACTAGAATAAAAGCTATCATTATCTCTACGGTGTTAGCTGGATGGGGTCAGTTAATATTCCTACAGAATATCGGAACCTTAAATACTTACGGAAGCCATGAGCAGGTGGGTATGTTTGCTATTGCCGCTATTCTAATTGGTGGCGCAACTGTGTCTAAAGCAACAAATAAACAGGCTATATTAGGAGTGATTCTTTTCCATATGTTATTTATAGTTTCACCTACAGCAGGTAAGAATTTATTTAATAATGCTCAGATTGGAGAATATTTTAGAGTGTTTGTATCATATGGGGTAATCTGTGTTTCATTAGTACTTTATGCCTGGAAGGAACACGTTAAAGCCAAGGAAGAACTAAGGGTGTAAAATAAAGCAGAAGCTATTTCGCTTCTGCTTTATTTTATAGATTTATATCGGAAAACTCCACTTTTATTTTATCACTATGGTTAGCAAGCTTTGCATTGACTTGGATAAGGGCATCTTCTGAAGCTTTATCAAAATCTTTTACTGGCAGAGTGATTATAAATTCTGAACCCATATTGAGTTCACTATTAAGAGTAATGGTACCATCAAGAAGTTCAGTTAAAGATTTTACTAATGAAAGACCAATACCACTGCCGGAAGTACTGGCGGAATTTGTGTTAGAGGCTTGGATAAATCTATTAAAAATAAGTGCTTGTTCCTCTTTTGAAATTCCAACACCAGTATCTTTTACTGATATATCAATAGTATCATTATTACAAGTTAAAGTTACATAGACACAGCCTCCACTAGGTGTAAACTTAATAGCATTTGAGAGTAGGTTTAGCGTTATTCTATCTAGTTTTTCCACATCAACGGGCATTAAAAATTCTTCATCATTGGTATCAAAAATTATAGTTATATTTTTAGCTTCTGCATATTCTACTACGGATAAGGTAATATCCTCTATGATATCAACTATATTTTGAACCTCAAATTCAGTATGATAAAAGCCAGATTCTAGTTTTGTAATATCTATTAAGTTATTTATGAGCTTTAATAGTCTAAAGCCATTTCGTCTAATATAAGATAACTTCGTTGCATCTTTATCATCTGTGAAGATAATTTTACCATTATCCTTATATATATCTAAAAGCTGTAGACTTGATAGCATTACATTTAATAATGTTCTTATTTCATGAGAAAAGTTGGTTATAAATTCGGTTTTTATCTTATCATTAACCATTGCTTCATTATATCGAGCCTTTGCCAGGTTAGCTTTTTTTTCATTTTCAGTTTTCTTAATAGCAAAAAACATCATTAGTATTATTACGATGAATAATACTATAAGAAGAAGGAGTACTACTGGTGCTGAAAATTTACGGTTAATCCAATTATCATTAACATAAATAGAGCTCTTAGGCAGAGTCTTTCTATCAACTCCATTATAAGAAACTTCTTTTAAATCAAATATAAACATATAATCTAAATCTAAAATTGGTGAAATGGAATGGAGTGGATCTCCATTTAAGATTCTGGTTGCAACTTCATAAGCCAGTTTACCATGATTTTCAGGAGAGAGTAAATATCCTCCTAGAGCCCCCTTTCCAATGTAGGCGTGATTGAGAGTATATAAAGGGCCAGAGTAAGACTTCTTTAAAATGGTTACAGTATCTTCAGGATTAATACTTGTATTCGAAGCATTATTAAAGTTACCAACTAAAATTGAAGGACAATCATTTCCTTTAGAACTTAAAGCAAAAGAAATATCTTCAATATTATTACTGCTAATATAGTTGAATTTGACTTGAGAACTATAATAAGGTGAAATATTATAAAATAACTTTTTAATTTGTTTAGATGATATTGTTTCATCTAAAACAATATTTATATTAGTTGTTTCCGGATATGTACTTAGAATACTATCAATTAAAAGTCTTAGATTGGGTGACTCTAATACACCAGTAAAAAAGTTGTATGGGTATCTATTAAGTTTTGAAAGCTCATTTACACCACAATAGGCTATGGGTGTATTATATAAAGCTTTATTATTATAATATTTTGCAACAAATTCTATGGATTCATCATCAAGGCATAAAATTAAATTAAATTTATTCTTAGCATATTTCATAAATAGAAGTTCAGCTTCTTTATCCATATATTCTTCATCATTATTAACGGATGATAGAATTTCAGTATATAGTTTTAGGGAATTATCAGAAGAGAATTGCTGTGAGAGGTATTTAAGAAGTTTTCCTTCCCAAAGCATATTATCTGCATTGGAGGTTAATATTAAAATTTCTTTATATTTAATATTAAAATCTAAAGTATCAGAGTTAACTGTAGAAGCAAGGGCATTATTATATGGAAAAAATAAAAAAATGATTACTAAAAATAGCGTACATTTTAATTTTTTATAGGATATATTAAGAAAAGTATAGGTATCCATAATGTCCTCCTTCATTATTATATTTTTGTGGTAAAACTTTACAGTACAAGTTTTTAGTCTAAAATTATTTACTTAGTGCCACATGATAATGAATTATACTATAAATTATCATCCAAATATCGACAATATAATTATATTATAGCAAGAATGAAAAGTATAGAATATTTATGGATTTGCAATTAATTTGTATATAGTTTTTATATCTTGAGAAGATACTAACTGATATAACAAAAACATTGGTGGTATAAATTATGAATTTATTAAAAAAAAGAATAGGTACAAATAAAAATTATGAGAATTTTAAAGATACAGTTTATAAAAAGATTAATTTTGGTGAAGGTCTAGAGGAAATCAATTCTGCTAATTTTAGTAATGGAAAATTTGAAAGTTGCAGTTTTAAGAATATGAATTTTGAGGGCTATGCTTTTAACGTTACCATTTTTGAGTTATGCAGTTTTGAGAATTGCAATTTTATAAATTGTACAGTTCAATTTGAAGGAAGTTTAAAATTTTACTCTTGTGATTTCCATAAGGTAAATGTTTTGAACTGCAATTTGAAAAAGCTTTATATTGGCAATACAAACTTAATAAAGGTTAGGTTTAATAATACACTTATGAATGGTAGCAGTTTCATTGGGAACAGGTATGAGGCTGTGACATTTGAAGAAAATTGTAGCCTTATGAATGCAGTAATAGATGATAATTATAAGAAGTTTGAAATTGATTTTATAAATGAAAAGTCCTTTACAAAATTAAATTATGGTACATATATTGGAAGATTTAATTATAAAAAATTCCGTGAGCTGGAAGACAATATAGAAGCAGAAAACGTGATAGGCTTAAGCATTAGCAATACATATATGGAATTAGGGGCTCAATTTCGAAGGAATGATGTAAGTGGTAAATATGGAGTATGCTTTTACGAAGGCAAAAGAGCCTTTCACAAAACATTAAGGGGGAAGAGAAGAATATTATCAAGTATTTATGATATTGTATGCGGTTATGGAGAGAAGCCTTCAAGGACCTTCATACTATCCTTAATATTAATAGTGTTTTTTGGAATATTATATATGATTACAGGGTTAAAAACCTTCAGTAATGAGGTAATAAGCATTAATGTTATTATAAATAACTTAGATAGCAGAGGGTTTATTAAGTTATTTGTTTATGCTGTATATTTCAGTACAGTAACCTTTGCAACGGTTGGATATGGAGATATTATGGTTGTTAATGCGGCAGGGATGGTCATTTCTATTTTGGAAATCATCATTGGAGTATTTATGGTAGGAGTTTGGACATCAACTTTAGTAAGAAAAATGACTAGATAAAAAGAAAAAAAATGGAATATATTTAATGTAAGGGGGTGTTTCTTATGCAGAATAAGATAATGGAGAAAGCGAGGCTTTTGAATGAAAGAGGTGAGCTGACCAATAGAGGATATGCTACAAGTCTTATATTAGATTATTCAAGAAAAGACATAAAAGCAGCAGGATATAGAATTAAGGAGTGGGACTATTATCTTATTACAAATGATGATTATGGGGTTGCTTTAACAATAGCTGATAACTCATATATGGCTCTTTTAAGTGTATCGTTTCTGGATTTTAAAAAGCCATATTTTAAAACTACTAGTGTGATGAAGTTTTTTACTTGTGGAAAGCTGGGATTACCAGCTACGTCTCAAAAAGGAGATGTGGAATATAAGGATAATCGAATTCAAATCAGCTTTAAGAATGATGGCAAGGAACGAAGATTAGATTGTAATATGAAGAAATTTGATAAGGATAAGGATTTTTTCTGTAGTTTCATATTAAGTAATGAACCAAGGGATTCTATGGTTATAGCTACACCTTTTAAGGAGGATAAAAAAGCATTTTATTATAATCAGAAAATAAACTGCATGGAAGCAAAGGGAAAGGCTGTTTATGGAGATAGGGAAATTTTATTTGATAACTCTTCATCCATGGGAGTTTTAGATTGGGGAAGAGGAGTATGGACATATAAAAATACGTGGTATTGGGGTTCAGCTTCAGGTAAGGTTGATGGAATACCTTTTGGATTTAATATAGGTTACGGCTTTGGTGACACTTCTGACGCCACAGAGAACATGGTATTTTATGATGGGGTTGCACATAAGTTAGACGAAGTTATATTTAACATTCCAAAATCAGGTGGTGAATTTGAGTATGAAAAGCCTTGGACATTTACCTCTAATGATAATAGGTTTACGATGAATTTTATTCCAATCATTGATAGAAAGGACAGCACTTCTGTTGGGATTATTGCAAGTGATCAGCATCAGGTGTTTGGAAAATTCACAGGAACTGTAGTATTAGATGATGGAAGAAAAATTGAGATTAAGGATTTCTTAGGATTTGCTGAAAGAGTAATGAATAAGTGGTGATAAAATAGACACCACTGCATTTTAAAAAGTGCAGTGGTGTTTTTCTTTTAGATAAAACCTTCAATAGTTTTAGCTCTATCATATGATTTTTTGACGATATCCTTAGGATAGCCAATATAATCTAAAAGCTTAATGGCATTTCTGGTTTGGGATACACCCTTTTTTAGTTTGTAATCAAAGGATAATCCTTCTTTATTATCAACAGCTTCACTAAAGAAGTAAAAATCATAATTTTCTTTTAGGATATCAGCAAGTTCTCTGTCGTGGGTAGCAACTATTGAAATTGCCCCATTTGCGTTAATATATCTTAGAATTTCAGCTGAGGCTGCAATTCTTTCAACGGGATTTGTTCCTCTGAAAATTTCATCGATGGCAGAGAAAACTGGAATAGGCTTTTCAGTTGCTTTAATTATACGAAGAATTGATTCAGCCTCTGAAAGATAGTAGCTTTTTCCTTGCTCTACATCATCCTTTGGACTTATAGAGGTAACCACATTAAAGAAACAGCATTCATAGCTTTTAGCAAGAACAAAATTAAAAGTTTGGGCAAATACAATATTAAGTCCTAACATTCTTAGGAAGGTTGATTTACCAGACATATTTGTTCCAGTAAGGATAATGCCATGCTTATCTATAGTTATTGCGTTTGCAACAGGATTTTCAACTAGAGGATGGATACCTTCTTTTATATTTAAGGTTATGTTCTTTGAGAATTTTGGCTTACAGCAAGAGTTTTTTACTAAGGATTTATAACTTGAAATTGAAATAAAGGCTTCAATTTCTCCAACTAAATAGTATAGATCTAGAAGCAGATCTTTTTTATCTTTAAGTTCACTGCTTAATTTGTAATAGGCGGCTTCCTCTAAAAGTAAAGGAACTGATATTAATTCAAAAATACCACTGAAATTATAGCTTAAACCAAAAATTCGTGTGCTTTTATCAATTACTTTTATGTTATCTAGGATATTTTTTATTGAATCCTGATACTCCTTTAATTCATTCACCTTGAAGTGTTGAAGTTTTTTAGCAACTACAATAAGTTTTCTAAGATAAAGAAGTCCTCTGTCCTTAACATTTTTTCCTTCGAACATATTGATAGAACCATTTATCCAAACCATTATAAAGAAGGATAAGATAAAGGCTGGCTGTCTATATATTAGGGTTAAGATTATTGTAAGAGGTAAAACTAATTTACCAAGAAAGGTATATAAATAATATTTTAATTTATTAACTTTTAAATAATCCTGAAGCATATCAATGAAGGAGTTCTTATTATCAAAGCCCATGTTGAAGTAAAGCACCTGAAGTTCAGCTCTGAGATCTTCGTTTTTGCAGAAGAAATCAATTAGCTTTTCACGGCCGTTTAACTCATTTTCATCTATAATTAAATTTCGAATTAAAGTGTAAAGAGCAGCCTCTCCTGCTGTAGTATAGGTTTTATCAATCTTTTTATATACACTAGGAAGATCGAGGTCCGAAAAACTTTGGTCATCAAGGGTGTATTCAGACTTAGGTCTTAAATCATAAATTCGTCTTATATTTTTAAAATTAATTTCTCTAGTTTTTTCACGACGATAATCATCTTTTATTATTTGTATTTTTCCTGCATCAAATAAAGAAAAACTCATTTTATTACTCCTTTTAAATAACATCTTAAATATGATAATACCATAAAGTGGAGAGAAGTTATACTGTTTATGTAGAGGTCAATAAATTCAATAGGAGTATATAAAGAATTATGCTATAATATTGTTTAACGGATTAAAAGATTTATTAAGAAAAAATATATATTAATTTTGTGGATGGAGGTGAATAAAATGAAGCAATTAGAAGGTTTAAAGAAGTTTGAGAGAGACTCAAAACATAGATACTTTATAGTTACAGGTAAAGTTGACATGGGAAAAACTACATCAGCTTTAACTAGAGCTGTATTTTTGCAAGATAATTTTTGTATAAGAGATGATGAAAATATACTTGTGGTATCAAAAGAAGACTTAAGTGAAGTGCTGGCAACGGTTCAAGAGGATAGTGGAAGGGTGAATACTTTATTCTCTTTTATAAATTCAAATTCAATTGAGGTTTTATCAAAGAAAAAGCTTATGGATAACTGTTTTAATGAGCTTCAGAGTTTATTAAAGTCAGGATATAGACTTTGTGATAATGAAGTAGCAAAAGGATTACTGTTAGAAGGTATAAATCATTTAAGAGGTACAGTAAAAAAGCTAGATAAGATTATTATTACTAATAATATAGACTTTTTATTTGATGAAATTATGTACATTAAAGAAATGGAACTTAATTCACTAAGAGAGTATCAAGAGTTTAACAGAAAAAAGCGAGGCAGAACTATACGAAAGAACTCAAGAGCTAGAGAACATATTTATGCTCTATATGAGTGGTATTGCAATTGTATAGCTGAAAGTAATTTAATAGATGAAATAGATCAGTTTAAATTAATATATGATAACTGTGAATATATACAGAAAAATCGTTATACACACATTATTATTGATAATGTGGAGGAGCTGACAGTTAAAGAGGTTGGATTTATTAGAACCATGCTTAAAAATGTTGATTACAGCAACTTTGTCTTGGTAAGGAATTCTCACGTTGAGTTAGAAAAACCATGGGTAGAACATTTTACTAAGAATAAAAGCACAGCGGACTTTGATAAAGAAAAGTACAAGGTTATCAACTGCAATGTTTTAAATAGAAGAAATAAAAAACTTCAGATTGAAGAAATCAAAGTTATAGATATTGAAACTAATAATGTAGAGGAAGATACAAGGGGAAAAGAGCTTATGACTGAAGAAAAGAAGGACAATAAGTTTATTGAGCTTTATAAGTATATAGATTTCAAACATAATGTATCTCATGATTTTGCTATTGATACAAGCAGCTATGAGGAAGTTATATTAAACCCAGATACAACTAGTGAGATTATCGGAGCAAAAGAAATAAATAAGGTGCCGGTATTTAATGAGATTGCTGCGGGACAACCTATTTTAATTAATGATGAGATTGAGGGAGAATTTAATATACCTATTTATTGGTTAAAGGGAGTAGCTCAGCCATTTATCTTAAAGATAAAGGGTGATAGTATGATAAATGTTAATATCGAAGATGGAGACTATGTTGTTATTAACAAGCAGACAATGGCAAATCATAATGAAATTGTAGCTGTAAGCATTGATGGTGAGGCGACATTAAAAAGGTTATGGGTAAAAGGCAAGAAGGCTGTGCTTATGCCAGAGAATGATAAATACTCACCAATAGAGATAACAGAAGATAATGCATACATCATAGGTAAGGCAGTAGGCTTAATAAAGGCAGTTAACTAAAGCTAATTTATATTTAAGATTATAATTTAAAATTCAATATAAATTTATTGAAGGTAATTATATAGTAAACTCATTCTAATAGGATTTGAGTTAGCACAAAGAAATATTTTGACGCACATTTAAGGGGGATTAGTTAATATGTTAAATAGGGTGAAATTAAATTTAGAAACTGTGGAAGCGATGCTTTATTATTGGCAGGCTGCTGCTGAGAAGGATAATGTATCCGAAAAGTTTTTCTACGATGTAGCAGAAATGCCAGGATTAAAGGTTGCCTATGATGAAGAATTTAATGAGGAATCAGTAAGAAGAGCCCTAAGTGCCATTAAAAACAGAGAGCGTTTTGATGGAACTAAGAAGGAGAAAAAGTTCTGGAATAACAACATGTGGATGATGGAAGACTTAGAGTTTACGCATGCCATGGCTGCTCCATTAAAGACTTTAAACTTAGACAGCATAGTTGAAGAGCTTCAAGGTGTAGAAAACAAAAATAATATTGAAGAGATTGAAGTAATATTCTCACCATTGCATTCTGATGAGTACATCATTTTTGAGAATAAGATTGTTATAAACTTCTTCAGAATTAAAGTGGACCTTAATGGATTAGAGGATGAGGCTACAATTAATGGTGTAGGTTTAAAAGAGTATATCAAAGAAAAATCAATAGAATTATTGCAAGGTTAGAGAAGAAATAACAGTATATTTTGAGGATATACTGTTATTTTTTATAATTTAATGCTTGTCTTCTACTTTTAATAAAAGTATAGGTGTAGTATTATAAATAATAGAGATAATATTAAGTTATCTAAAAACTATGTTGTGTGGTGTTATAAAGAATGGACAGAAATCAATTGAGTATAGGATTCTTCGATTCTGGCATTGGTGGGATCAGCGTCTTAAGGGAAGCCGTAGCTTTGATGCCAAACGAAAACTATATATACATAGGGGATTCTATGAATGCACCTTATGGAACTAAAACTCCAGAGGAAGTTAGAAACTTATCATTTAATGTTATAGATAAGCTTATATCATTAGGGGTAAAAGCTGTAGTTGTGGCATGCAATACAGCGACTAGTGCTGCCATTGATGATTTAAGAGAAAAATATGAAGAACAATTACCTATAATAGGAATTGAGCCGGCACTAAAGCCTGCCGTTGAAAATTACGGAGAAGGTGTTGTAGTAATAATGGCTACTCCAATGACCTTATCAGAGAATAAGTTCAGTAAGTTAAGAGAAAGATATAGTGAGACTGCGGAGATAATTCCAATGCCATGTGATGGTTTAGTTGAAATTATTGAAAGTGGTGTAACAAGCGGACCGTTAGTAGAAGATTACTTGCATAATAAGTTCAAAGAGCTTGATAAAAGCAGAGTATCTGCTGTTGTTCTTGGATGCACTCATTATCCATTTATAAAGGATTCTTTAGTTAAGGTAATTAATGAGGATGTGGCTGTCATTGATGGAAGTCTTGGAACAGTAAGGCAGCTTAAGAGAATGTTGGAGCAAAGAGATTTACTAAATAAAAGTGATGAAAAAGGAAAAGTTACAATTTTAAACTCAAAAGAAGAGCGATTGATAAAATTATCCTATGACCTTTTACAAGGTGAGACGGATATACATAAATAAAATAATGATAGAAAAGAGGAAGATATATGAATCCAATAGTTACATTTAAAATGGCAGATGGAAAAGTTATGAAGGCAGAGTTATACCCAGAAATAGCTCCAAATACAGTAAAAAACTTTATAAGTTTAGTTAATAAAGGATATTACAATGGACTAATATTTCACAGAGTAATTCCAGGTTTCATGATTCAAGGTGGATGCCCAAATGGAACAGGAATGGGCGGACCTGGATATTCAATTAAAGGAGAATTTGGAGTTAATGGTTTTAACAATCCTTTAAAGCATACAACTGGAGTTTTATCAATGGCTAGAGCTTATGATCCAAATTCAGCAGGATCTCAATTCTTTATAATGGTTGAAGACTCACCGCACCTAGACAGACAATATGCTGCCTTTGGTAAATTAATCGAAGGTGAAGATGTTGCCAAGGCAATAGTTAGTGTTAAAACTGACAGATCTGACAGACCATATGAAGATCAAGTAATGGAATCAGTTACAGTTGATACTTTTGGCGTTAATTACGACGAGCCAGAGAAATTATAGTTAGGTGATTGGTATGATGAAGGGGATTTTTAAGGAAAGATTAATTTTAGCCTATGGACTTAATAAAGAGGAGCTAGATAAACTTAACTTAAAATTCAGCACGATTTGTAAAGAACCTGTGCTGGTAATAACTTCAGATATGGGCAACTGCACATTAGAGCAGATATTAAAGGGGCAGGAGCTTAAGGTAAGTCTAAAAGTACTTCCAGATGAAAAAGTAGTGATATTTAACGGATTTCAAGGGGTATATCTCCAAAATGGAGTTAAAAATGTAAGAGAGGTATTAGGTTCAGAGCCTATACTTGCTTCAACAACACCGAATTCCGTGAAGATGTCATTATATGAACTTATTGACCATTTAGTGCAAGAGAGAACATTATATAAGAAATAAATAAATTAAAAGGAACTCCTTCGAATTAATATGAGAAGGGGTTTACTTTTAATTAAGTGTATGGGGAGGATATTTTTTCATGAGTTCAGTTGGTGAAAGAATCAAAGCAGCAAGAAATAATAAAGGAATGACTCAGAAGCAGCTTGCTAAAAAGCTTGGAGTTTCTGAAGGTTATATAAATGAAGTTGAGACAGGAAGAAAAGTTGTTGAAGAGAAGTTTATCGAAAGAGCTGGAAAGGTTTTAGGTGGAGATTTATCAGAGATGACAACTTTATTTGATAACATAGCATATGAGGAAAGAAAGGCAGCGGAAAATGCTCCAACAGGATATGCTAAGGTTAAGGCTAATAAAGTTAAGGAAACCATCAACGATGTATGGAATGATGCTTTTGGTTCAGTTTTAAAATCAGTAAGCGTATATAATTACGATTTAAATAAACCAATAGGCAAGAAGGAGCTTCCTGTTATATCTAATAAAATCGAAGGTTATGCACAGGATAAGGTTTTATATATTAAAATTGAAAATGATGATTTATTAGGCTTTAGAATCTGCCAGGGAGATTTAGCTTTTGCAAATTTAACATCTGAAATAGAAAATAACAAAATATATTTAATAGATGTAAATGGCGAGCGTGTTTTAAGACAGCTTAAAAAATTAGATAGCAACAAGGTTCTAATGATAAGCAATAAAAATATGGTGCGTACTGAAACGGCTCATCCAAAGGAGATTAAGGTAATCGCCAAGCTTAACAGACTTGAGGTAGAACTTTAAGTTAGCATCCAAATCTTTGATTTGGCTAATGTGAACCTACTCTTTTGAATGAATATGAAAAAGAGTTTCCTAAAAAAAGACTATGAAAGGTTAAAAACAAATCTTTCATAGTCTTTTTTTATTAAGTTAAGTCTTTTCACCTTTAATCATATATATAAGTATAGGATATTTGGAGGTGTTTATTTGGATACTACGAGCGGAACTTTAAATCTATTGATGAATGTACCCAAAGAGTTAAAAGATAAAATTATAGGAGCATATGATTTAGAAGATCCAACTGCAAATAAGGTTGAGGTTGTGGTTTTATATGGGGCAAGTCCAGCACTATTAAAGACCCAAGTTGAGGCCTTAGGTGGAGTATTTGAGGATTTAGGATATGGATATGGAATTATTACTATTGCAGGAAATAGAATTACGGAGCTGTTTGATATAAAGGAGATAAATTATATTGAGCTTCCAAAGAATTTATATTTGGCTTACGAACCAAGTAACAGAGCCTCCTGTGTAATAGAAGCAAATTCAAAATATAACTTGTATGGAGAAGGGGTTCTTATAGGATTTATAGATTCTGGCATAGATTACTTAAATCCAGCTTTCAGAACAGAAAACGGAGATACGAGAATTGAGTATATATATGACCTAAGCAGTGGTGGAGCTATATACAATAAATCAAAAATAAATGAAGCTATAAAGAGTGACAGACCTAATACTATAGTTCCACATATAGATGCAGTAGGACATGGAACTCATGTTGCTGGAATTGCTTGTGCTGGTGGAAATATTCCTAAGAGGTATTATGGAGTTGCACCAAAGAGCTCAATTGCTATGGTGAAGATGGCGAGAGAATCTAAACAAGAGAATGGTAAGAGTACACAATTGATGAGAGGAATAAAGTTTTTAACGGATAAATCTTACGAATTAAATAAACCCTTAGTAATTAATATAAGTTTTAGTACCAATGATGGGGCTCATGATGGGCAGAGTTTGTTAGAGCAATATATTTCTGTGGTGGCGAAAAGTCAGAGAGTCACCATTGCCATAGCAGCAGGAAATGAAGGTGGAAGAGCCCATCACGCAGGTGGTGCATTAAAAGGAACACAAAGAATACAGTTTAATGTTGGTGCTGAGGAAAGGGTAATAATTATTGAGTTATATAAAAACTTCTTAAATGATGTTACCTTAAAACTTACTTCACCTACAGGTAATACTACAAATCCTCTAAGACTTGTTACATCAGTAAATACAGGAGTTTTATTGAGAGATTCGTACTTTATATATAATACAGGTCCAACACCTTTTAATATAAATGGAGAAGTAATGATTATAATTTCAGGGGTTGGAAATAGATTTATAACTAATGGCGTTTGGACAATAGAGATAAATACTATTACTAATTATAAAGGCAATTACGATTTGTGGCTGCCTATAGCTGAAGGGTTAAATGCGGATACAAGGTTTTTAAATCCAGATGAAAATAATACTCTGGGTATACCTGGTACGGTTGCAAATGTTGTTACTGTTGGAAGCTATAATTATGCTAATTACACAATATCGACATTCTCAGGAAGAGGTAATGCACTATTAATGCCGGTAAAGCCTGATATAGTTGCGCCAGGTGAGAATATTGAATCAACAACGCCTAATGGAGGCTTTGAGCCCATGTCGGGAACATCTATGGCAACTCCGGCGGTTGCAGGTGCTTGTGCCTTATTAATGGAATTTGGGATTATTAAAGGAAATGATCCTTATTTATATGGAGAACGATTAAAGTATTTCTTATTGAAGGGAGCTAATAGAACAAGGGTGGATATTGAATATCCTGATAATGTCTGGGGGTATGGAACTCTTTGTGTAGAAAAAGCTTTAGAGACATGGGAAAACGAAGTTATCTCAACCTAGAGGAATAAAGGAAAAGGGGGAAGTCATATGAATAACCTTAGAAGTGATTATGAGACATATTTTATAGAGTACTATGGAGATATTAAAAATCAGGTGGAGAAGTTAGATTATGCTTTTTTATATGAGGAGTTGCCTATTTATTATGTTGTGCTTATAGAAGAAGGAAGAGTTAAGGACTTTCTTAGAGATATTCCAGGGATAGTTAGTATTCAACAAAACTATATATATGAACTATCGCAAATAGAGGAAAAAGATTATAGACTTGAGGATAAGTGTGTAAATTTAAATTCTCACTATAATGGGAGTGGGGTAACAGTTGGAGTTATAAGTGGGGGGATAGATTATTTAGATAAGGAATTTATTCAGGAAGGTGGGAAGAGCAGAATTAAAGTTATATGGGATCAAACTATAGATTGGGAGAATCAAAAAGATAATTTTTATGGAAGGGTGTATGATAGAAGATATATTGAGGAAGTCATAGAGCTTTATAGGGAGTGTGATACTCCTCACAAAAAATTTGAATATCTTGATAGTGATGGATACGGAACTACTATATGTAAGGCAATTGGAGGTAGCAGATATAATTCCGTGAATCAATGTGACTTTGCTATTGTAAAACTCAAAAGAGCTGAAGTAATAACTGGAAATATGAATTGTATCAAGTTTAGAAATGGAAACTTATATGAAACCTACGATGTGGTAAAAGCATTGCAGTACTTTGCTGAATTAAATAAAGTTAGCAAAGGTCCAATGGTTGTATATTTACCTGTTGAAAGCAATTCAGGTGGGCGAAATGGAAATTCAGTACTAGAAAGATATATTAATTATTTTTCCAATATCAATAATGATTTCTTTGTAATTGTAAATAACGGCAATGAGGGTGATGGTTATAGACACAGTGAAGGAGATATCCGAAATGATACTGTTCTATATGTACCGATAATTGTAGGAAATGAGACAAGGGATGATAAGGACGAAACACGATATGATTTTCAAATAAGCTTATGGACCAATATACACGATAAGCTGGTATTTAAGGTTATGTCTCCTTTAATGGAAGAAACATCAGAATTTGATACTTCAAATTTTTTTGAAGTATTAAACTTTGATTTTAATGGTGGAAATGTAGAGATTATATCTATGCCTCCAAGCTTAAAATCAAATGAAAGGGAGATTATCATTAAAATAAGGGACGCAGTTCAAGGAACTTGGATAGTTAATCTTGAAGGACGAGAAGTTATTTATGGAGAGTATGATATGTGGCTGCCGAAGAAGGCGCTGACAAATTATAATGTTAACTTTAGACATCCATGTGAGGGAAGGACACTTACAACTCCAGCGACCGCTGTAAAGGCTCTTACAAGCATGTGTTACTCACAGTATGAAGGGGGCATAAGAATTTTATCAGGAAAGCCTTGTGAGGATATGAAGAAAAGGACACAGGAAAGTATGGTGGTTGATAATAGAGGTTTGCTTATTGAGGATGAGCATGGAATTTTAAAAATAGACGGAGTGGCTGTATCAGGCTGTATATTGTGCTGGATGGTAATATTAATTCTTCAGTGGGCTGTTATAGATGGACATAATCCCAATATAGATTTAAAGGGAATTAAACTGCTATTGGCAAGGGTATCAACCCGTCATTTAAACAACTGTTACAGTATTATTGATATAAATAAGTTAAATGATTTATTAGTGGAACTATAATTGGTTTAATACCATAGAATATTGATGAAATAACTTTTTTTAGGAGAGCTTTATGAGCAGTATAGGTCGTTTACAGGTGCAGGTACTGAGGAGTAATTCTGCAGTTCCGATAAGTAACGCTGAAATAACAATATCAAGAACAGTAAGAGGAATGAGAGAGCAGGTAAGCACTCTAACAACAAATAGAGAAGGACAAAGTCCAGTGGTAGACTTAGAAGCACCACCAGTTGAATTGTCATTAAATAAAGATAATAAGATTATGCCTTATGGATTATATGACATATTGATAAGGGTGCCAGGATATGATGACTTAGCTATTAATGGATGTCAGATACTATCAGATGAAACTGCTATACAGGTATGTAATATGCAGCCTGCAACAATAAATAGAGAAACAGGTAAAATTGAAACAAATGTCATTGTAATTAATATTCAGCCAAATAGGCAGTATGGAGATTTCCCTCCAAAAATTCCGGAAGATCCAGATAAACCATTACCACCACCACCAAGCGGATTAGTTGTTTTACCAGAACCAGTAGTTCCAGAGTATATAGTTGTTCATGCTGGGACACCTTCAAATAGTGCAGCACCAAATTATAAGGTTCCATATAGGGATTATATTAAAAATGTTGCCAGCAGTGAAATTTATGCAACCTGGCCAGAAGCAACGATAAGAGCTAATGTGTATTGTATAATTTCTTTTACACTCAATAGAATTTATACAGAGTGGTATAGAGGAAAAGGATATGATTTTGATGTAACTAACTCTACTGCATATGATCAAGCTTTTTCATTTGGAAGAAATATATTTGAAACAATAAGCCGAGTAGTAGATGATATATTTTCTACTTATGTTAAGAGGACCGGGGCAAAGCAACCACTGTTAACTCAGTATTGTGATGGAAGAAATGTTAGTTGCCCAGGATGGCTAACTCAATGGGGCAGCAAGGATTTAGGAGAACAAGGTTATGTTCCTTATGAAATCCTAACTAATTTCTATGGCAATGATATAGTATTAGAAAGAGCAAAGGTAGTAGAGGGCAGCCCTAAATCTTATCCTGGTTATATATTAAAGGTTGGAAGTAGTGGAGATGCGGTTAGAACTACTCAAGAGTTTTTAAATAGGATATCTCAGGATTATCCACTTATTCCTAAAGTTCCAGTTAATGGACAGTATGATGCTAAAACAGCGGAGCAAGTTAAGACCTTCCAACAGATTTTTGGTTTACCTCAGACTGGCGAGGTTGATTATGCAACTTGGTATAAAATTTCGGCTATATATGTTGGGGTAACAAAGATTGCTGAACTTAGAAGTGCTGAAGTTGAGGAACAAGAATTTGATGTATTTATTCCACCATTCCCTCCATTATGGGGAAGCAAACGTCCGCAGGTAAGATATCCTAGGAATAATTAAAGGTAACTATTTTAGTATTGTGTCATAAAATATAAATGAAGTACTATTTTAAGGAGATTTTTATGGCTGACACGGGGAATTTACAAGTTCAAGTGTATGAAAGAAATACATTTATACCAGTTCCTAATGCGAAGGTTACGATATCTAATACAAATGAAGAGGAAAATACAGGATTACAACCAACAACCTTAATAACTGATATTGAAGGTAGAACAATGGTACTACAGGTAGAAACTCCATCAATAGATAGATCACTTAATAAAGATAACACACTTATTCCATATGCTTTAGTAGACATTAAAATTGTTGCAGAGGGATATACTGATTTACTTATAAAGGGAGTTCAAGTTCTACCGTTTGAAAAGGCAATTCAGGTTGCCAATTTAATTAAATCTCCATTGAACAGAGAAATGGAGCAAAACGTAGAATTAGAAGAAATAATTAATATTCCACCTAATGTTCAATTTGGACAGTATCCACCTAAGATTCCAGAAGATCCTGAAAAACCTCTTCCACCACCACCTAGTGGATTGGTGGTATTACCAGAACCAGTAGTGCCAGAATATATAATTGTTCATGCAGGTTCACCAACAGACAGCAGTGCTCCAAACTATAAGGTTTCATATACTGATTACCTTAAGAATGTAGCCAGCAGTGAAATATATGCAACTTGGCCAAGTAGTACAATAAGGGCTAATGTATATGCTATTAATTCTTTTGCGTTAAATAGGATTTATACTGAATGGTATAGAAGTAAAGGCTATGATTTTGATGTTACTAATTCTACAGCATATGATCAAGCTTTTGTATATGGAAGAAATATCTTTGAAAATATAAGTATTATTGTGGATGAGCTCTTTTCAACTTATGTGAAGAGAGAGGGGGCTAAACAGCCGCTGTTAACTCAATACTGTGATGGAAAATACGTCCAATGCCCAGAATGGATGACACAATGGGGAAGCAAGGATTTAGGAGAGCAGGGATATACTCCATATGAAATATTAACTCATTATTATGGCAATGATATTGTGCTTGATAGAGCACCGAAGGTATCAGGATCACCAAAGTCATATCCTGGTTATATATTAAAAATAGGAAGTAAAGGTGAGCCTGTTAGGACTACCCAAACTTTCCTAAACAGAATTGCAAGAAACTATCCTTTAATTGGAAAGGTAGCAGTGGATGGTGTATATGGACCAGCAACAGCGCAACAAGTTAAGTTATTTCAACAAGTTTTCAACTTACCTCAAACAGGAGAGGTTGATTATGCAACCTGGTATAAGATATCTGCCATTTATACAGGAGTAACAAGGATTGCAGAGTTAAAAGGAGCTGACATTGGGCAAGCGAGACAAAGCATGGATAATGAAGACTATGAATATTTTACACCACCAGTACCATGCGCCGAAATAACTGATGTTCCAAAGGTGAGATATAAAGGTAAATAAGTTTGAAATCCAAGCTAGTAAGTATAATTAGCTTGGATTTTTATTTGAAAATAACTTTTTTGACATTAGAATGACAAATACAAGGAATAAAATATAGTTAATATATTATGAAATATGAAGTTTTAAAGTAAATCTTTTGAGAAATTAGATATAATTAAAGATAGAAATTTAAGATAGAAATAGGCGTATTGGGGTGAACCACAATGAATAATGTAAATATTTTATTGGTTGATGATGAAGAAAATATAAGAAATTTGTTAGGTGCATATTTAAAAAAGGAAGGCTATAATATCTTTCATAGTGAGAATGGAGTGAAGGCATTAGAGGTTTTAAACAGGGAGTCAATTCAACTTATTATATTAGACATAATGATGCCTGTAATGGATGGCTTTGAAACCCTTAAACATATTAGAAATAAATGGGATATACCTGTTATAATGCTTAGTGCAAAAGCAGAGGATGAGGATAAGCTTTTTGCTTTAGGCTTTGGTGCTGACAATTATGAGACTAAACCTTTTAGTCCCAAGGTTCTTGTGGCAAAGATTAAAGCGCTTATAAAGAGAATTTATGTGGAACCACAGGAGAAGGAATCTGGGATAACAATTGAGGATTTATATATTGATGCTGAAGGCCATAGGGTTACAGTAAGCGGAGAGGATATAAACCTTTCTCCAACAGAGTTTTCCTTATTTGTTTATTTTTTAGACAATAAGAATATAGTTTTATCAAGAGAGCAAATTTTAACAAAGATATGGGGCTATGACTTTGAAGGGGATATCAGAGTTGTTGATACTACAATTAAAAGATTAAGAGAAAAACTAAAACATATGAATAAGCTCATTGTTACCGTAAGAGGATTTGGATATAAGGTTGAGGTGTAATAATCTATGCAGCAGATTAAAAAGTATATTATGCATGTTATTGATAGGATTAAGAGAAGCATCACCGCTAAGATGTTTATAATTACAATGGTGGTTTTTATATCATTTTTGATTATTACGCTGACTAGTCAGAGAATGCTATTTGAAAATGCTTACTATAATCAAAAGGAGTCTGACATTAAGAGCAACGTTTTAAAGTTTAAAAACACTTTGACCACGGCTAATGATGAAAGTGAAATTCTTGGAAGTATAGCTAAGTTTGAAAGTCAATATAAAACCTCTGTTGCAGTAATGAACACTCAGACAAATCTGATTGTATATTTTAAAACTAATTCTGAAGTAGTGGATAACAATAATAGGAATATGTTCAACTATATAGTTAGAACCATACAAGGTGATGGAGATTTAATTACGAAGCTGGTTAATAATGAACAGATAACAATTTCCTTTACAGATTCAAAGGGAGATACGAAGTACCTGGCATCAGCAGTAATGGATGGTAGTAATATTATAATGGGATATACTTCTCTGCAGTATGTACAGGAGGCTGTTACTGTAATAGGAACCTTCTATAAATACTTTTTTATAATAGCTATTTTATTAATTGTAGTATTATGCTTTATATACTCAAGGTTCATAACTAAACCTTTAAGGCGAATTAATAAAGTTGCAACCAAAATGAGTGGGATGGATTTTAGTGAAAGGTGCATAGTCAAATCCAAGGATGAACTTGGAAATCTGGGAAACACAATGAATTTTCTAGGGGAAAACTTAAATGATGCATTAACTTCATTAAAAGATGTTAATAGTAAGCTTCAAGAGGACATTGATAAAGAGAGAAAAATTGAAAATATGAGAAAAGAGTTTATCGCAGATGTATCCCATGAGCTTAAAACACCTATAACTTTAATAAAGGGTTATACTGAAGGAATTAAGGATGGTATATTTGTTGAGGAAAGCTTGGAGAGTTCTTTAGAAGTCATATTACAGGAAGCTGATAAGATGGGGAATTTGGTTAAGGATATGTTGGAGTTGTCCTCTTTAGAGAGTGGAAAAATTGAGTTAAATAAAGAAGATTTTGAGTTGGATGAACTTATTAGAAATGTACTTAAAAAGCTTAGCCACAGCATAGATTCAAAGGAAATTCAAGTGGAAACCAAACTCTTAAGTTGTAAGATCGCTGGGGAAGTTTTTAAGTTAGATCAGGTGGTGACCAACTTTTTAACTAATGCTATCAGGCATACACCTGTAGGCGGAAAAATCAATATTGCAATGAATCAGGTGGCAGATGGAGTCAGCGTTGAGTTTGAGAATTCAGGAAGTCCTATTGAGGATAAAGAGTTAAACAAGATCTGGGATAAGTTCTATAAAGTTGATAAGTCTAGAAATAGAAAAGAAGGCGGAACAGGTTTAGGTCTATCTATCGTTAAGAACATTATAGAGCTTCATGGAGGAACCTATGGAGTTATGAACACAGATATAGGGGTCAAGTTTTATTTTACTTTGCCTAAAGGTATAATTGAAAATAGAGAAATTTAGTAATAAGAAACAATGGTGAAGATATGGAAAATAAAAATAAAGTAAGGCAGGTAACAAAAGTTTGCGATACCTGTGAATTCTGTGGAGTGCCAAGAATAAACTGCATCTGTAATAGGGTTTCAAGGATAAATACAAAGGCTCAAATATGGATATTATCTTCTCAAAAGGAAGTAACAAGACCAACAAATACTGCCAGATTAATAAAGCTTGTTAATGAAGGCTCTACAGAGATATTTATATGGGAAAGAAAGATTCCTCCAGCGAAGCTAATTGAGCTTATTGAAGGTGGAGAATTTGAGGTATACCTGTTGTTTCCAGTAGATGAGGAGAATAAGCATAGGGAAAAGACTTTTGAAAAAACTGATAAGAAAGCAGCCTTTATAATTATTGATGGAACTTGGCAGGAAGCGAAAAAAATATTTAATAGAAGTCCATATTTAAAGTCGTTGCCTCTATTAACTTTAAATATAGAAAAGGAATCACAGTTTAAGCTGAGAAGAGGAATTCCAGAGGGTGGGATCTGCACCATTGAAGCGGCAATGAAGGTGTTGGAAATAAATGATGAACACTCCTCTGCGAAGGCACTAGAAGCAACCTTTGAATTATTTCAAAGAAGCTATAAAGCTGGAGCTAATGGACATAAATGTGAATAGAAAAATCAGCCAAGGGTTAGTATTAAATAATCCTTGGCTGATTTTTTATATACCTTGAAGATTAAAATCTGGTACAAAGGCAGTAGTGTTACTGCCGCTTTCTTGAATAAAGGCATTTTTAAAGCCTAAATCAAGGCAGTGGTCAATTAAAGAATCGTAATGACCAGGATTAAGTGGTTTATTTATTTCAGGATACTCACTTGCCTTAAACATAGGGGTATACTGATTCATCAAACTTAAAAACACGTTATCTCCAAAGGTTTTGAAGATATAATCCACTACTTTCTTAGAATCAAAGAGAAGTCCAGGTAGCATTAAATGACGGATAATTACCCCTTTGGTCATGATTCCATTTTCATCAAACTTGCAGGGACCAACCTGTTCGACCATTTCCTTAATGGCTTCAGAAGCGATGTTAAAGTAATTTGGTGCTTTAGAATACTTAATAGCATACTTATCATTAAAGTACTTTAAATCAGGTATATAGACGTCTATGTAACCTTTTAAGGCTTTTATACTTTCGAGGTTTTCATAGCCGTTTGAGTTATATACGATTGGAATTGAAAGTCCCCTTTCCTTAGCAATATCTAGAGCACAGATAATTTGAGGAATGTAGTGGGTTGGGTTAACCAAATTTATATTGTGGAAGCCCTTTGCCTGCTGCTCTAAAAAGATTTCACTAAGGCGTTCAATAGAAACCTCTCTACCGATATCTTCTTGGCTAATATCGTGATTTTGGCAAAATACACAGCGTAGGTTACAGTTTGAAAAGAACACAGTTCCAGAACCCTTCTCACCGGAAATGCATGGTTCCTCCCACATATGTCCGTAAGCCTTAGCCAGCTTTACTGCTGTACCGCTTTTACAAAAGCCTAGGTTTTCAGTATTTCTATTTGAACCGCAATTACGTGCACATACAGTGCAGTGGTTTAATATCTTTAAATCTATCATAGTTATCACCTAAAAATCCTTATAAAATAAATGAACACTAATAATTTAGTGTTCATTCTATACAAATAATTATAATTAATTTAACTAATAAATTAAAGTCTTAGCAAGGCTTCTTCTTCATTTTTACATAGAAAACTATGCATTGAAGTAAAAAGATGATGCTGATGATACCAAAGCCAGGATATAAGAAGGTTATAAGCTTTTTAAACCCTATCTGTGATATTGGAAGAGCAATTAGTAATAGGCATACAACAGATTTTTTATAAGGAATATTGTATTTTATTTCTAAGGTTTTTCCTACGCTGTAGATGTCTGATACTTCTGTTGAGAACATCTCACACCAAATAATGCAGAGGAGCAGAATTTGAATGAGACGTGTAAATTTACTAGCCACAAAGAGAAGTGGAATTTCATAGTTAAAGATATCAGGACTGTTAGCGATTAGCATTGCATTAATCAAGGCGCCTAAAAAGGTAAGCATTAATGCTCCAATAATTAATCCAGATATTAATATACTTTTACTCTTGATTTCCTTACAGATTGGTACTATTACACCACTACAAGATAACATATTAAATCCAGCATAAAGGAAGCATGCAAATATCCACTGCTTGTCTATAATTAGTTCCTTATAAATAGGTGCAGCCTTCATGCTTTCTAGTGACATTGCATCAGGTGCAAAGATTAAATGAAGAGCAAATATAGTGCAAATTATGGTGGTTAAGGTTGGTACGATCATGGAGTTTATTGCTATTAGTCCCTTAGTATCCTTAAGTAAGGTAAACATAGCAATCACAAGCATCAAAAGTGTTCCAACTATTCGTGGAATACCAAAATGCTGGTATAAGAGAGCTCCGCTTCCTGCCATTATGATTGCTGCACCGGAAATTAAAAAGAAGCTGGTCAGATAGTCAGTAATTTTTCCAAAGAAGCCAGGACTAACAAGATTAATGAAATCTGTATAGGAATTTAGATTATGGTGTAGACTTATAGAAACTATAATAGAGCTTATTACTATGTAAAATACTCCACAGATCAAAATGCCGTAGAAGCCAGAGAAACCATAGGTCGAAAAAAACTGGGTTATCTCTTGGCCAGAGGCAAGTCCAGCACCTACAATTGTACCGATAAAAACGGTAGCAGCTTGAAATATTAATTTAATATTCTTCAATTATATCCCCCCATTTAGAATATTAGCTTAAGTAACACTCCAAATCTTTGATTTGGATACACGAACTTACTCTTCGAGCACTCCTTCGAATATATATGATAAGGAGTTTCCATATAGTATATTGACTATCAACATTAAATATGTGGGAAAGAGATAAAATGTGGACAACTTTCCGGTTCTATGTGGGTAATTTTTAAAGTAGCATTTAATAAGTAAAAGAGTTAAACTATAAGCATAAACTTGAGATAAGAAATTGATGAAACGGAGAAGTATTAATGAAAAAAGACTGGAATGGAAAAAGATATAATAATCTTAATGGTTTTTTAAGAGAAAAATTCAATGGTGAAAAGACCTATAAAATATCCTTAGATGGAGGCTTTACTTGCCCTAATAGAGATGGAAAGGTAGCAAGAGGGGGCTGTACATTCTGTTCTTCAAGCGGTTCAGGTGATTTTGCTGGAGACAGAGTCCTGTCAATAACAAAGCAGTTCCATGATGTTAAGGATATGATGCAGAAGAAGTGGAAGGATGGAAAGTATATTGCATATTTTCAAGCCTACACAAATACTTATGCTCCTGTGGAGGAATTAAGAAAGAAGTATGATGAAGCTCTTAAGGATGAGAATGTTGTAGCTCTTGCTATTGCCACAAGACCTGACTGTATTGGTGAGGATGTATTAAACCTTTTAGATGAATACAATAAGAAACTATATACCTGGGTTGAATTGGGGCTTCAAACTAGCAAGGATGAAACCGCGGTGAGAATAAATAGAGGTTACATGAGAGATACCTTTACTAAAGCAGTTAAGGAGTTAGCTGATAAGGGAATTGACGTGGTTGCCCATGTGATTTTTGGACTTCCAGGAGAAACGAAAGAGGATATGTTAAACACCGTAAGATATGTTTCAAGCCTGCCTATAAAAGGAATAAAGCTACATCTGCTTCATGTAATGGAGAATACTGCAATGGCTAAAGAGCTTGAGCGTGGTGAATTTAAATTACTTGAGATGGATGAATATATCGATATAATAACTGAAGCTATTGCAATGCTTCCACAAGACATTGTTATCCATAGACTTACTGGAGATGCACCAAGGGATTTGCTTATTGGGCCAAAGTGGAGTCTGAAAAAATGGGAAGTTTTAAATGCGATAGATGATGCGTTAAAGGAAAGAGATTTGTATCAAGGGAAGTACTTCAAAGAAGCAGAGAAAAACTAATTTTGACCTTATATTTATATTGATACGTAGATTCTACGGGTGAAGGTGCAAAGTCAGATTATTATTTTTAAAGGTTAATCAAGGGGGAATGGAAAGTGCATATTGATGTGATAATTTCTGCAGATGATATTAAGGAAGAAAAACTAAAGGATAAGGTTGTAGTTATAATTGATGTTTTAAGAGCTACTTCTGTTATGGTTACGGCGCTAAACAATGGGTGTAAGAAGGTTATCCCCGTTAGGGAAGTTGAGGAAGCAATGAACCTTGCAGAGCAGGATAAAGAAAATAATCTTTTAGGTGGCGAAAGAGATGGAATAAAGCTAGAAGGCTTTCATTTTTCAAATTCACCTCTTGATTATACGAAGGAAGCTGTTGAGGGTAAAATTTTAATAATGACTACTACAAATGGAACGAGAGCCATAAAAAACAGTGAAAGTGCTGATATGATTTTAATTGCAGCAATGATAAATGGAAAAGCGGTGGCTGAAAAGTTGGCAGCATTAAAGAAAGATGTGGTATTTGTCAATGCTGGAACCTATGGACAGTTTTCTATGGATGACTTCATTACCTGTGGTTATATTATTAAATGTATGAAGGATATATACGGTGATGACAATAAATCTATGAGCTTATCAGATATAGCAATTACAGCTGAGTATATTTATAAAGCTAATCCTGACATACATAGCTTTGTTAAGGAAGCTTCCCACTATAAGAGAATGGAGCAGTTAAGCTATAACGAGGATTTGAAGTACTGCTTTACAAAGGATACAGTGGATATTGTGCCTGTTTATAAGGATGGAGAGCTTAAAATAATAAATTAATCAAAAGAAGAACTGCTGTCACTGGTGGTTCTTCTTCTTTTTCGTTTTGAATACTTAAGAAGAATTAATTCGTACACTGCTGTATATAAAGTAAAGAGAACAATGAAGATTATCTGCGCTAGTTCATTCATGGTAGAAGTAGCAAATAGAATTATTATTGGAAAGCAGAATAGTATTTGAAAAAATCTTAAGAAGGATAGCATTTGCATGGGAAGTCACCTCCAGACAATCTATTAATATATTTTTATTGTGTCATTTTTAGAACTCTGCTTCAATAAATTTCGTACAACAAATTCTCTGTGAATTTTGAGTTTGTTATGGGGGATGAAAGTGATTTTTATGGTAATTAGTCATAAAAGACATTGAGGTGGCTATAGATAGATATAGGAATGAAAAGAAAAGTCGTTATAACTATAACTTTGGAGGGTCAATATTGTAAATTGGTCATAAAATAAAGTAGGGGGGATAACTATGGATTTGCTAGTTTATATTACTAAAAATGCATTAGTAGTTATACCGATACTTTTAATAATAGGCGTAATGTTTAAAGATAGTAAAAGATTCAAGGATAAGTATATACCAATTATATTATTGGTTGTGGGAGTACTTTTAACCATTGGTCTTCGAAGAAATATCAGTGCCGATACCATTGTTCAGGGAGTGTTGGTAACAGCGGCTAGTGTATATTTAAATCAAGTAGTGAAACAACTTCGTAAAAACGAATAAATATAAAAGATGCCTATACAGCAAGCTGTATAGGCATTTATTAATTCAAATTTAATTAAGCTACTTGGAAGATATAGAACTTTAAATAGTAAGATTCATCACTATTCCATAGAATTGGATGGTCTGGTGCTTGAGTTCTGAACTCGACTTGTCTTAAAGTAACCTTAGCATCTTTAGCAGCACTTGCTATTGTTTCTCTGAATAAATCAGGATTCATGAAGTGAGAGCATGAACAAGTTATAAAGTAACCGCCTTTTTTTACTAACTTCATTCCTCTAAGGTTTATTTCCTTATAACCTCTTGTTGCACTCTTTATTGTTTCACGAGACTTTGTGAAGGCTGGTGGATCAAGGATTACAACATCATATTTTCTTCCTTCATCAGACCACTCCCTAAGAACGTCAAAGGCATTGTGGCATTCGAACTTAACTGTGTCTTGAAGACCATTTAGCTCAGCATTACGTCTACAGAAATCTACAGCATGCTGAGAAATATCAACACCAAGAACAGATTTAGCACCTGCAACTCCAGCGTTTAAAGCAAAGGAACCAGTGTGTGTGAAGCAGTCAAGAACGTCTTTCCCATTGCAAAGCTTATGGATAGAAGCTCTGTTATCCTTTTGGTCTAGGAAGAAGCCAGTCTTTTGACCATTTTCAATATCAACATAGTATTTAACACCATTTTCAGTGATTTGAACCATTGTATCGAAAGGTTCAGTTAAGAAACCTTTAACCTGCTCCATTCCCTCGAGGATTCTAACCTTAGCGTCACTTCTCTCATAAACGCCTTTAGCACCATACTCTTCAACTAACAGCTTTACTACGATATCTTTGTATTTGTCGATACCTAAGGCTAGAGATTGGATTACGAAGTAATCTTCGAACTTATCTATAATAAGACCTGGTACAAAGTCAGCTTCTCCAAATAAGAATCTGCAGCTAGAAGTGTCAGTTACAGTTTTTCTGTATTCCCAAGCAGCACGAAGTCTTTTTCTAAAGAATTCTTCATCAATTTCTTCATTTATGTCTCTAGTCATTATTCTTAAAGTGATTTTTGAAGCATCGTTAATGTAGCCTTTTCCAATGAATTCTTCTCTATAGTTATATATTTCTACGATATCACCGTTTTCATATTCACCTTCAAATTCAGCTATTTCAGTTGAGTATATCCAAAGATGGCCGTTTTCGGCATTTTTACCTTTACCTTTAAGTAGATAGAATTTACAAGTCATATTATCCTCCCATTGAGTACCTTAAATCATAATAAAATTTACATTATGATAATATAAGAAATTTATTTTTATATATTTGCCTTTACATAAAGATGGTTGCTTAAAAGTTTAAATATAATTCTTAAGTTATAAATGTGAAATTTTAAGATTTATATTAAACCTTTAACAGATCAATAAATGTAGATATTTACTTTAGGATTATTAAAGTAAACACAATATAGTATAAATTTATGAGCCCGATTTTGCAAATAAATTATTTATTATTTACCATAGAAAAAACTAAAGGAGTAAAGTATAATAGTCAGTGGACAAAATTCGAGCCTGAATTCAGGGAAATTCTTCTCATTTTCACTCGAAGGAGTAAGTTCAATTTACTAAATTAAAGATTTAGTTTTACTTAAAGATTAAGATGTAAATAATTATAGATTTAAATATAGGGAAAACACAGATTAGGAGGAGATTGAATGAGCATACTTACAGTTAAAAATATAAGCCACGGATTTGGTGACAGAGCAATATTTGAAGATGTTTCTTTTAGATTATTAAAAGGTGAGCACGTTGGTCTTATAGGTGCTAACGGGGAAGGTAAATCTACCTTCATGAATATTATCACAAGCAAGCTTATGCCCGATGAAGGACAGGTTATTTGGTCAAACAACGTAAGAGTTGGATATATGGATCAGCATGCGAACCTTGAAAAGGGATTATCAATAAGAGAGGTTCTAAGAACAGCTTTCCAATATCTATTTGATTTAGAAACTGAAATGAACACTTTATACGGCAGAATGGGCGAAATGGACGAAACTGAAATGAATAAAGCCCTTGAAAGAACTGCTGTTATTCAAGATATGTTAGATCACAATGGCTTCTATGTTATAGATGCAAAAGTTGAAGAAGTGGCAAAGGGGTTAGGACTTTTAGATGTTGGTCTAGAAAGAGATGTAACTGATCTAAGTGGAGGACAAAGAACAAAGGTATTACTTGCTAAGCTTTTACTTGAAACTCCAGACATACTACTTCTAGACGAGCCTACAAACTACTTAGATGAAGCTCATATCGAATGGCTAAAGAGATATCTTCAATCTTATGAAAATGCTTTTATCTTAATATCACACGATATTCCATTCTTAAACTCTGTAATAAATCTTATTTATCATGTTGAGGACAGACAGTTAAACAGATATGTAGGAGATTACGAAGAGTTTAGAAGAATATATGAAGCTAAGAAAGAGCAGCTTGAAAGAGCTTATGAAAGACAACAACAAGAGATTGCTAGACTTGAGGATTTTGTTGCAAGAAATAAGGCTAACGTTGCAACTTCAAACATGGCAAAATCAAGACAAAAGAAATTAGATAAAATGGATAGAATTGAGCTTTCCAAGGAGAAACCAAAGCCAACCTTCAATTTTAAAACAGCAAGGGCTTCAGGAAAGGTAATCTTCGAAACTAAGGATTTAGTAATCGGATATGACTCTCCATTAACTAAGCCTCTTAACATCTCTATGGAAAGAGGTCAAAAGGTTGCTTTAGTTGGAGCAAATGGTCTTGGAAAGACAACACTTCTTAAGAGCTTAATAGGAGAACTTAAGCCATTAAGTGGAGAAGTAAATTTAGGGGATTATCAAGAAATCGGATACTTTGAACAAGAAGGTATGGCAGGAAATAGAAATACTTGTATTGAAGAGTACTGGAAAGAGTTCCCTAGCTGCACTCAATATGAGGTGCGTGCTGCCCTAGCTAAATGTGGTTTAACAACAAAGCATATTGAGAGCATGGTAATGGTACTTTCAGGAGGAGAAGCTGCAAAGGTAAGACTTGCTAAGCTTATAAATAGAGAGACAAACATATTAATCCTTGACGAGCCTACAAACCACTTAGACGTTGAAGCTAAGGAAGAGCTTAAGAGAGCTTTAAAGGAATATAAAGGAACAATACTTTTAGTTTGTCACGAACCAGAATTCTATAAAGATGTAGTAACAGAAATATGGAACTGCGAAGATTGGACAACTAAGGTTGTATAGTAAATAATTTCAGGGAGGTAGCCTAATTTAGGATATCTCCTTTTGATTTTTATTACTCTAATAACTTAATAAATTCAACAAGCCTTAAATAGTTTAGAATAATGCTGCCTAAGTAGGCATTTCTTATTACTTCAAATGCTGATAAGTTATTTTCTTCACCTTCATGTAAATTTGCCAGTGTTTTTTCATTGAGTCTTTTGGTGGCAGCTATATATAATAAAAGATATCCAACAACTGTGAATTTTTGTCCAAATACTAGGATATCAAATGATGTTATTCCTGTAGTATTAGTATCTAAAGCCTCTAATATATCAATATCAGCAGCTTCAATAAATGTAACATATCCAAATGAGAGCAAAACAGCTCCCAATTTTTCAATGTTGGCAGCATCTATAGCTGTATTTTTAATAATTTCATCAATTTTACTATTAAAATTATTATATGAATTAGAGTTTTCAGTTTTCATTTTAGAATTTCCCCACAAAATTAGTATAGGTTATTATATGAAGATTAAAGATAAAATGTATATATTATTGGCATTAAATTTAGGAGGTAATTAGCGATGGTGAATATCATATTGACTTAGGATGCATTATGGGAAATGTAATGTTAGATAGAGAGCTAAAGTAGTGTAAAAAAACTTATAATAAGATGAAGGCTACTGATTTAAGAGGCCTTCTTTTTTATTATTACTTGCTTAGAATTACTTGTATTAAGGGAAATACAGTAGGGTTAAGCTATGAGATAAAGTTGAGTCTTAGAAGGTAATATAGTAAAATAGTAAGTAATTAAATTAAGGCTAATTAGAAAATTTAAGGCTACATTGCCTTGTTTCAAAGGATTAGCAGAGTAAGGGGGATGAGTTTTGAGTAAAAGGATATGTAAACAATGTGGTAAGGAGTTTATTCTATCGGATTCTGAAATAGGTTTTTATAAAAGTAAGAATTTAGAGCTACCTAAAAGATGCAGTAAGTGTAGACAGGAAAACAAAAACAATGGAAATAATAATAGCAGCATTAAAGTAAATAATAATGCTGATAGTTATAAAAATAAAACTGAGGTTAGTAAAGTTAATATAAACACATCTAATACAAGTAATAACAATGGTAATAAAAAACCAATGAGAAATGTATTATTAGCATTAGCGGTACTTGCTGTTTTATTTGTTGGTAAGATTTTTGGAGTGTCATTTGAAGACATAAACCCATGGTTTAGTTCAGAAAGTAATCAAAGCGGTAATTATCTTGAGTTTAGAAATGATCAGTATTGGGAAGATCACTTTACAAAGCATAAGAGTGAGTTCGATTATGACACCAAGGAAGAATATTTAGACGGAGCAAATGCTGTAATAAATTCACCGTCATCTTTGTACAAGCTGGAGAAGGAAGAGGGAGATGAAGTTTATTACGATGCAGATAAAAATGAAATTGTATTTGTGTCTACAGATGGATATATAAGAACATATTTTAAACCAAGTGATGGTATGAATTACTTTAATAGACAGTAGTTTTAGATTATAGTTTTGTAATTTTAGCTTGGCTGAATTAATTACATTTTAATAGCTTGGCAGGGAGAGCGGATAGGTGAAATAAAACCTAATGCTCTCCTTTAAATTTATAAGCACTGATAGAAATTATTTTATGGACTTTTTATATGAATTTTAGCTTGAAAACCTAAAATAATAAACAAAAAACACTCATATAAATACTAAAATTACAAAAACTAATTAAAGTATATAAAGGAGGAATTAAAGATGGAAAAACAAGCTATTGAGCAAAGGTTACAAGATTTAGCAGAGCTAAAAGAGGCATATTACGAACATGGAAAAGACACTTCAAAGATTGTATCTGAAATTCAACAGCTAAGAAGTGAGTTAGCTGCTGTCCCACAAATGGAATAATTGCATATGAAAGGGCAGATACTTGTTTAGGGTATCTGTCTTATGTTTCTCATGTAAGGGGATTTGTGAAGCCTTCTTAAGACCATATTTATACACAGTCTTCTTTGAAGAAGACGTAATATTATTTTTAGTAGATGGATCTTTAGTAGATGGATTATTTGTTAGCAGTTTGAACTGATACCCTTGCACATTAAGAGTGCTACGGTATACATTTAAATGCACTGCATCTGCAATTGAACTGCTAGGGGGTTGGTTAGAATCCATAACTTCTAGGCTGGAATCAACTGTTGGCAGAGCTTCCTCTTTTTCTTCTGAGGCGTCTACAGGTATAGAATTTACTGAAGCTAGCTCCTTAGTTTCAGACGAAGTTTCTTCATTTTCAATAAGTAGTTTGTATTTATCACCGAGGCCGAAAAAAGAGTAGGTGCCTCCTGATTTTTTTACGTAATGAGTTAATACACCTGCATTTCTAAGTTTGAAAAATCTAGCTTGGACAGTGCATTTTTTTATATTCAAAATAGGTAGTTCTGCTAAAACGGCATCGTATCGAACCCAGAAATATGTATTACCGTCAACCTTCTCTGTTAGCATTTTATTAGTAGCTTTAAAATCTATAAAATATCTAAGAAGCATGGCATCAATAGTATCAAGGCCTAAGCTAACGAGACCTTTTTGTGAAAATCCAAGTATATTAAACTTCATAATAGACTCCTCTCGAAATATAAAAATTAATAATAAGTGGTGTTGATAGTACAAGCACCTATAATATAAAGTATTCATTTTTTTGAAGAAATACCCCTGAAGTTTATTAAAGTAATATAGTCGTATGAGTATATGTTATTTGCCTTATAAATACAAAATAGGGTGCAATATAATAAGGCTTTATTTGGTAAAAATCAATATATTTGAAAGATTTTAATTGTTAAAAATATTTAACATTGAACAAGGTTAAGAAATATTTACAAAACATTTACGAAGGGATAATATAGGTTTGTATGAAAAATATTACCAAGTTTATAAAAGAAGGTAGAGGGGTTTATGAGTAGTTTTGAAATTTTTGTTGGGATTTTTGGAGGCCTAGGCTTATTCTTATATGGAATGAAGTTAATGAGCGATGGTTTAGAAAGTGCCGCAGGAGAAAAGCTTAAAGGAATATTAGAAAAGGTTACATCAAATCGATTCATAGGAGTTCTAGTTGGAGCTGTTGTAACAGCGATAATCCAAAGTTCAAGTGCAACGACAGTTATGGTGGTTAGTTTTGTTAATGCTGGCTTGATGTCATTATCTCAAGCAATTGGTGTTATAATGGGAGCTAACATTGGGACAACCATAACCGCTCAAATGGTTTCTTTTAAATTAGATACAATTGCACCAATATTCATAGGTGCAGGAGCAATTTTAATTCTTGTGGCAAAGAAAAAGAAAGTTAGAGATGTCGCATACATTGCATTAGGCTTTGGCATATTATTTTTAGGTATGGGGACAATGTCTGGAGCATTAAAACCAATTGCAGAAACACCAGCTTTCGGTGAATTTATTATTGTTGTTGGAAACAATGCAATTTTAGGCTTACTTACTGGTTTAATTATGACGGCAATTGTTCAAAGTTCATCAGCGACAACAGGAATATTAGTAGCTTTAGCAACAACAGGTGCTATTGATATGAGATTAGCATTCCCTGTTATACTAGGTTGTAACATTGGAACTTGTGTTACTGCTTTATTAGCATCAGTTGGTGCAAATAGAACAGCGAAAAAGGCTGCGCTTATGCATTTGTTTTTCAATATTTTTGGAGCCATCATTTTCTTACCTTTTGTAATGCAGGTTACAGAATTAGTAGAAGTTATCAGCCCAGGAAATGTAGCTAGACAAGTTGCTAATGCCCATACAATTTTTAATGTTATAGTAACTGTAGTTATGTTCCCGTTAGCAGGATACATAGTGAAGCTAGTTAACGTTATTATTCCAGGAGACAGCAAAGTTGAGAGTAAGGGTGCAATGTACCTGGATAAACAGCTTTTAGCTACACCTATGATTGCAAGCAGCCAAGTTGTAAAGGAAACTATAAGAATGGCTGAACTAGCTAAATCAAATTTTGAACTTTCTATGAGAGCATTTTTAGAAAGCAATCAAGAGTGTATAGATAAGGTGTATGAGAATGAGAGTATTATAAATACTATAGAAAAAGATATTACGGATTATTTAATTGAGCTTTCACAGCATGAGTTAACAGAAGAAAATGCTAAACTTGTAAGTGAAACCTATCACACAATAAATGATATTGAAAGAATTGGAGACCATGCTGAAAATATCGTGGAGCTGGCTAGTGTTAGGATTTATAATAAATTAGAGGTATCAGAGGATGCTTTAAATGAAATTAATGAAATTTATAGCTCTACATTAGAGTCTATAGACTTATCAATAAAAAGTTACTCTAATAAGAAATTAGTTTCTTTAAAGCAGATAGAGATGGTTGAGAGAAAAATTGATGACCTAGAAAATGAGTTTAGAAATAATAATATAAAAAGATTAAGTGCAAAGCAATGTACGGCAAGCTCGGGAGTAATATTCTTTGATTTATTATCCAATCTAGAAAGAGTTGGTGACCATGCAAATAATATTGCCAGGGCAAGAATTCAAGATAAGAATGATATAATGTTAAAATTAAATGAAGCTTCACTAGAGGTTTAAAAGAAGATAAATTGATAGTTCAAGAGCTGATGCAGAAAACATCAGCTCTTTTATTATTTAAGTTTATGCTTTGTATTTGAAGTTAACTTAGTAAAGTTATATAATGAATTTCATAGAAAATGAACTTTTGCAGTAGATATAATTTTGAGGTGGAAAATGAAAATAAGAGTACCAAAATATTTTAATGAATTTAAGTGCATAGCAGATAAATGTGAGGATACCTGTTGTGCTGGCTGGGAAGTTGTAATTGATGAGGAGGCCTATGAAGCCTATCAGCAGGTTAAAGGCGCCTTTGGAGATAAATTAAGAAGTGAAATAGTTAATGATGGTGAAGATAATATCTTTGTTTTGAAAAATAATAATTGCCCTTTTTTAAATGGAAATAAGCTTTGTGATATTTATTCAGAGTTAGGAGAGGACTACCTTTGTTATACATGTCAGCAGTTCCCGAGATATACGGAGGAGTTTGGAAACCTTAGGGAAGTTGGGATCTCTCTGTCTTGTCCTGAGGCTGCAAGGATAATCCTTAGAAACTCTGATAAGGTTGAATTTGAAGTGACTGAAAATGATGAGTTTATATTATCAGATAATGATATTGATGGAAAGCTTTATATGGAGCTTATGGAGTGCAGACAGATAGTTTTTAAGCTGCTTCAAAACCGTGACATGGAGCTAAAGGCAAGAACAGTATTAGCACTTGCGTTTATAGAAGAAGTTCAGGAAAAAATAGATAATGATGAACTAGGAGCTATAAAGCTTATTAATAAGAAATATTTAGATGAAGATTTTATTTATGAAGCTAGTGAGGGGTTAATTCAGTTTAAGGAGGATGTTGAGCAGAGAACTGAAAAGATTTATAAGTATTTTAATGAGTTGAAGAACTTAAAACATATAAATGATGAGGATCCTCTTAAGATTGAAAGAGCTATGAAGTATTTTGGGGATAATGATAATAACAAAGAGCTATATTTAAGAAGATATGAAGAATTCTATAAGTATTATGACGAGAAAATGTTTAAATTTGAAAATATATTAGTTTATTTTGTATTTAGATATTTTATGAAGGCTGTTTATGATGGAGATGCCTTAGGGAAAATTCAAATCGCCATATTTAGTTATTTAATGATTAAGGAACTAAGTATTATATCATGGGTAGAAAAAGGTGAACTTACAGATGAAGAGCTTGCAGATATAAGTCATATGTATTCTAAGGATGTGGAGCATTTGGTTGAGAACATTGATACCTTAGAAGACGATTTTTATACTAAGGATATATTTTCTGTGATGAACATGATAACTATTTTGGCCAGCGAATAGATAGGACTGAGCTTTCCTTTAATTTAAAGGTAAGGTTCAGTCTTTTAATTATTGATAATATAAAGATGGAAAGAAATGAAAGGATATAATTACCGTTAGCAAAATTAAAAAAAGTTGATATAATAGATACTAAAAATAAAACAAAAGATTTGAATTAATATGGAGATGGGGAGATATGGAACATTACAAGATTTTAGGTGTTGATAAAAACGCCACTATGGAAGAAATAACAAAGGCTTACGAGAAAAAGATCAGTGAATTTAAGAATGATATAAATGATGAGCGAAGAGCAAAAGCCTTCATAAAGGTTTTTGATAAAGCTTATGAAGATATAAAATTTGAAAGAGCAAAACTTCAAGAGAATAACACCATTGTTATGGGAATAGATGAGTTTAGTGGGTTTGATCATTTAGAAGATAATTTTGAAGGGGAAAGTAGTAAAATAGAAGATTATAATTCTAGGGTTAAGCAAAAAAAGAAAGCTTCATCTAAAACTTCTTCGGTAAAAAAGAAAAGTAGCAGCAAAAGTACTTCAGCTAAAGGGAGTAAGGCAAAAAAAGAGCCAGATAAAAGTACTACCAGGAGAAAGAGCGAGGTTAAGGCGCAAAGAGAAGTTTCGATGATTAGTACATTATTGCAGCTGCCATTAAAAGCTGTAGCTTTAGTACTAATAGTTGTTTTATCAACAATTCTGTTGCTATGTAAGATAATCAGTTTTGCATCTTGGCTGGCATCAAGGGTGATTATGGCTGCTGCCATTGGAGGAGCATCTATACATGGATATCAAATTTATATAGGACATGCTATTAGATATGACATATTCATTTTATGTGCTGGTGCCTTTATAGTTGCATTGTTTTTACCAAGTATAGTAAGGATTATTCCATCAATGATTGGTGGAGTGAATAATAAATTAAAAGAATATGTTTTTAATTAAGTAATAGAATGAATTAAGAGTTAAGCCGTTAAGCTTTAATAAAAGTTTAACGGCTTTTTTATAAATTATGGTATTTAATTTTACGTTGAAGTGTTTGACGAGGGATTTCAAGTATTTGAGATGCTCTAGTGACATTATAATCTGTGGCTGTCAGGGCCTTTTCTATTAGACATTTTTCAAAATTATCTACGGAATCTCTTAGAGATAAGCTCAAGTTTGAACTACTAGAATTAAATGAAATCATCTCTTGAAATTTTGCTTCCACATCACTGTAAGAGAGCTTTTCTTTAGTACTATTAACAATACTCATACCGTAAATAATAATATGCTCTAATTCTCTAATATTTCCCGGCCAATCATAGGATTGAAGCTTTTTATATAAGGTATTAGATACATATTTAATATTCTTATTAAATATAAGGTTATATTTTGATATATACATGTTAACTAAAAGAGGGATATCATCTATCCTATCCCTAAGTGGAGGGATATCTATTTTCATTACACTTAGCCTATAAAAAATGTCTCGGCGCAATTCACCAGATTCAATTGCCTTAAAGGGTTCCACGTTAATTGCAGATATAATTTTTACGTCTGCTTTATGAAGTTCCTTGCCACCGACACTACGGTAAGTGCCTTCTTGAAGGACTCTTAATAGTTTAGATTGTAAGTGAACAGGCATTGAATTTATTTCATCTAGAAATAAAGTTCCACCTTCTGCAAGCTTTAGAAGACCAACATTATCTATTGCTCCTGTAAAGGCTCCTTTAGCAGTACCAAATAGAATGCTTTCTAGTAAATTTTCAGGTATAGCAGCACAATTTTGTGCGATAAAAGGCTGTTCTTTTCTAGGACTTGCATTATGTATAGCTTGGGCAAATAATTCTTTTCCAGTACCTGTTTCGCCGTAAATCATTACTGGCAAATCACATTTAGCTACAATATTTACATACTCTTTTAGTTCTATCATCTTTTTATTTTCTGAAATAATATCAGATACTGTATGAGTTGCTGTAATTTTATTTTTTAATCTATCAACACTGTTAGTTTCAAACATTTTTGAGTTAATAGGAATTGAATCAGAATCTTTAGTAAGGATATTCTCAGAAGAAGAAAGATCAATAGCGCCAACAATTTTATTGCCAGATTTTATTGGAATAGATAATGAAGTTATTTTAATATCATTTCTATCTTTGGAACTCAAGGTTTGGTTTTCTGTATATAAAGGAACTCCTAAAGTCATAGACTTGTATGTTGTACTATTTTCAGGTGAAAGATTTTCATATATATCAAAAAAGTTTTTACCAACAACTTCATAATTATCTTCAGCTTCGCAGTTTAGTTTATTATTAAATTTAGCGGTAAAAAGTATCTCTCCATACGAGTCAATGATTGTAATACCATCAATATATCCTTTGCCGTTGAATAGATTTTTGAAAACTTCCATAGCGATGCCTCCAATTTTCGTCAGTTTTTGAATTAATACCTATCCATATTATATACATGCTGGAAAATATTTTCAACCATCTGCCATAAAAAGAAACTATTGCATTATGTATTATACAATGCAATAGTTTCTTTTATTTAATAGATATGAAATTTATATTTTAAGCGCTTTCTTCTGCGTAATCATCTAATTCTACAGGGAGCCTATCATCTAATGGTACTTTCACATACCACCATTTAAATATCATAGAAAAGGCTATGCAGGCAATGGACATTAATGCAAAGATACCTATAAACAACCAGTGCTTTCCAGTCATAAGCATTACTGGACCAGCAGACCAGGCAAATAATTCTATAGGAGTATTAAATACACCGACAATAGCAGTATCAGATAATGTTTTTGATTTATTTTCAGGGTCTACTATTCTTAATAAAGTTAAACCTATAGTAAATACACCAGTGGCATATCCAAATACGAATAGAGAACGTTCAAACCAACTTTCATTATTCATTGCTGGACCAAGGTAGCGCATAAAGAAGAATACAACCAAGATACCAGATATAACAAGGAGTGCTAAAGGTAAAGCATAGTCTATAATAACTGTTAATTTAATTGATGCTACGCCGAAGAATACCATGAAATCTGTAGCACAACTTCCTAAACGATTAACAACGCGGTCATCAATATATTTATAAACACCATTTTTTTTCATGCCACCGAATAACATGAAAAATAGTAATGCAAATAGAAAGGCTATTGTAAAGGTTGGAAGGTCAAGTCCTAATGTTTCAGCAATCCAATTATTTGTTAAGTAACCTAATCCAGATGGTACAAGTATTAATGCAAGGTGAAAAGCTAATGGATCAAGTGATACGGGAGAAATTGTTTCGGAACCCATAGTTGATCTATTAGATGGAGGTATAAGTCCAGTTCTTATGTCATCTGAAATATTTGAGAAATCATTTACATATTGAGTGTACCCTTTTTTAGTAGCCCATTTTATAAATAGCAATCCTCCAAATATGCCTGTAAGTATTCCGGCAGTAGCACAAGTCATGCCTAAGTCAGTTGCACCTACAAAGCCCATCTTTTCAAAAGAAGTTCCTACTGCAGCAGCTGTTCCGTGGCCACCATAAAATCCAGCAGCTAATAAAAGTCCAAATCCATAGTTAATATCAGGAGTTAACTTTGAAATAACTAATATTGAAAAAGCAATAGGAATACACATTTGAATGGTGAATGCTAAAGTTTTATAAGATAGGTGAGCACCCATACGGTTTAAATCTCGTTTCATGTTACTTGGTGAAAAAGAAAAACCATTAAGTCCTATTGAAGCAAATACAAAAATAGTAATAACACCAGCATAGGAGCCTATAGATTCAGAGAAAGGTACTATATTTAGAAAGCTTGGTCCGCATAGTAGCCCAAGTAATCCTGCAAGTAAGCTGGCAGGAATAAAACTACTTTGAATAAATTTAACTTTAGAACGAATTATTTGACTAATTAAAATAAAAAATGCTGCACATGCAAAATCAATAAGTACAGTATTTACTGTCATTTAAATTTCCTCCTTATTTATGCATGAATCTATAAAGTTATTTAACTTTATAGATTCATTACTATGTTTTAAAGTTTATTTATAGTTTGATAAAATTAGTAGATTTAGAAACAGTAGCTGCTGGAGCAAAATCTAAATTTTTATCTGCTATATTTAATATAATTTCTGGCTTAACCCAAGGACGGCCTTGTAAAGCACTCGTTTCTTCATGTGTTAAGTATCCTTTATATGTTGTTAAACTTCTACGGAGGAATCCATCCATTATACAGGCATTTTCAACTCCATTATTAAGTATCTTTCTAAAATGAGGCAGTACTGATGCTGCATATGCAATAGAAGTAGATTGAGCAATTGCACCAGGGATATTGCTAACACAATAATGTACTACTCCATTATCTATATAGCGAGGGTTCTCGTGAGTTGTTTCGCGGAAGGATTCAATTGCACCTTGTTCATCATTACTGATATCTACGATAACTGAACCTTTTTCCATTAAGTTGAGCATATTACGGTCTATTAAATAGTCTTTACATCCCTTTGGCCACTTTACTGCATTTATAACGATATCTATTTCAGGCAATATTTTCTTTATATTCTCTTTTGAAGACATCATAGTGTGAACCTTTTCATTGTAGGTTTTTCCTATTTCTCGAAGGGTACCAATATTCACATCCATTACAGTACACCATGCACCTAATGATTGATATACCTGCAAGGCTGCTTTACCAACAAGTCCACCACCAAGAATAAGAACTCGGATTCCGGGTGCTCCAGCTAAGCCGCTAACAAATTTACCGCTTCCACCATTAGTAGTAAGTAAAGACTCTAGGCCTGCTAAGGCACCTTGTTTTCCAGCAGCTTCACAGTTTGGAGAGCCATATCGATGTGAGTCCTCAGCAGTAAATGCAATACACTTCTTATCTAGAAGGGCTTGAAGTTCATCAGGATGTGCAGCGGGATGGATACATGTAAATATAATTTGATTTTCACGTATAAGACCATATTCACTTTCTTCTATTTCTTTAACTTTTGCAACCATATCACATCTATTATAGATTTCTTCCATGGTATCGACTAGTTCGGCACCCTCATCAGAATAAAGCTTATCATCAAATCCAGCTTTTGAGCCTGCACCCTTTTGCACTAGGACTGTATGTCCATCTGCAACCAGCGTAGCAACTTCTACAGGGGTACAGATAACCCTATTTTCACCAATCTTAATATCCTTTAATACTCCAAATATCATTATAAAACACCTCTTATTAAAATTATTTAAGTTTCAATAACTTTAATAGCAAGTACCATGCCAACGTAATAGGAATAAGAAAAGGGCTGTAAATGTGTGATTAGGTTAAACGTTTATATTTTTATGCTCATTTTAGAATATAGCAATGCTCAAATATGGGCAGCGAAATGTTTGGTTAATAATAACATTTTATCATAGATTATCAAAATTTGTATCTTAGGATTTAATGTGAAATGAGAAGAGAAAAAACTTTTAGAGTGGTATAAAGGGTTGGGGATGTCATCCGTATATATAATTAAGGAAACTTCTATCATCTTGGTTTGAAGGAGTACTTTGCAGGGAGAAGTTAAAGTAACTAAGATTAAAGAGATACAAAGTAGAAGTTCTGTTGATCTGATAAAAGATTTGGAGAATAACTTCTAGACTTTTACCTAACTTAACACTAGCAAATCAAAGATTTAGATATTTAATTACGTTTAGAGGTGATTTTGTGATAGATAAACTACAGGGGCTTAATAATATTGCAGGACTTTCAAGTATAGAGGGCTTAAGTGGGTGTAAGTGCGGCTCTAACAACAGCACTACTTCAAATATGTTTAATATGGTTCTTGAAAACCTATTTAAAGCTATGAAGGAACAAAATCAAAAGGTGGGAAATCAATCAGATAATGCGGCATTATTAAATAATGTTCTAGGGAACTTTAATAATATAACTTCAGTAAATAATGAAAATCTCAATAAAGATGAAAGAATAGCAGCGGCAATAGATAAATCAGCGGCAAAATATGGAGTAGACCAAGGCCTTATAAGGGCTATAATAAAGGCAGAGTCTAATTTTGATCCTAATGTAGTATCTTCTGCAGGTGCTATGGGGCTTATGCAGCTTATGCCTGAGAACTGTACAGCTTTAGGAATTACAGATCCATTAAATATTGAACAGAATATTGATGGAGGTGTACGTCATATAAAGGAGTACATTGATAGATATAATGGGGATATCGAAATGGCCTTAATGGCGTATAACGGTGGGCCAACAAGAATGATGAACAGGGGGGTAACCTCTATAAATGATATATATAAGATGCCTAAGGAAACTCAGAATTATGTTCCTAAGGTAATGAAGTATTATAGAGGAATATAATATGAAGATTGAAGGGTTAAATGTCAGCAGAAGCATGAAGCTACAGGAAAAATCCATCGGTACTAAGGGTGGCTTTTCAGATAATCTTGCAAAGTCTTATAGGTCTGCAACAAAGGAAGAGCTTGAGGCTTATATAAAGGATATTAAAAAAAAGGGAAACAGACTGGTTATAACGAAAACTTATGCTGATGTGAAAAGCTATAAGGATACGATTAAAAGCTATTTAAGAACAGTGGTGGATTATACCTATGCATTAAACAAAAACATAGGCTTTTGGGAAAATCAATATTACTCTACAGTTGAGACTATAAATGAAAAATTAGAGAGTTTAACCCAGGAAATATTAAATGAAGAAAAAGAAAACTTAGATATATCAGCAACAATAGATAATATACAGGGGCTGTTGGTAGACATCTATAAGTAAAGGGGATTAACATGGAAGAAGGATTAAAGGAAAAGCTATATGAGGTTGAATTTGAATCTTTAAATGTAAAAGAGATTGAGGAGTTTAACAACAAGAGTGCCATATTAAATGCAAAACTTGAGGTTAGTGTAACTATGGGAAGTTGTAAAACTAGCATAAAGGATATTTTAGACTTAAAAACTGGCGATGTTATATTTTTAGATAAAACAGTGGATGAGGATTTAGATATTAATATTAATAGCAAAGCTGTTGCTTTTGGGGAGCCCATTAAGGTGGATGATAAAATATCAGTAAGACTTTTAGATTTTAAAGATAAATTTGAATAAAAATAGCAGAATTTAAAGATGGGTGTATCACTTGAAAAAGGTATACACTCATTATTTTTTCATAGTACTAAATAAATTTACTATTATGCCGATAATAATAAAATGGTAGTAAAGGAAAGTGATGGAGGTAAAGAAATGAAAGTTCATTCTGTACAAAGAAATACAATGATAAATGCATATAATAAGCAAAGACAGCCTCTTAAACAAGGAGAAATGATTAAGCAGAATAAAGATAAGGTAACTATTTCAGAGGATGCTAAGTATTTAAATCAGATAAATAGTGATGATGATAATGTAAACATAGATAAAATAAATGAGATAAAAAACAGAATAAAGCAAGGGACTTACAGTGTAAATTCAAAGGCCGTGGCAAAGAAAATTATTGAAGCAACAAAAGGAGAGTAACTGAATGAATCCAGAATTAAAATTAGTTATGTTTGAAGAAAAGAAGCTTTTACAGGAACTTTTAGAGTTATTGGAGAAGCAGTATGAAGCAATTGTTGCTAAGGAATTAATGACTTTGGAAAGACTTACTGAAAGCATAGAATCAGCGGGGAAGAAGCTTGCTGCTATAGAAATTAAAAGACGCGGCCTAGTAAAAGAAGATAGCTTTAGTGAACTTATAGAGAATTGTGATGATACTCATGTTAAAGAGGTATATAAAGAGATAAAGAGTATATTAAATAATCTGGAATCACAGAAAAATACTAACGATACCTTAATAAAGCAAAATCTATTTTTTACAAATAAGATGATGAATGTAATCAAGCCATCAAAATCAGCGGGAACATATAATTCCTATGGAAAAGTTGGAAGATAGGGGGCAGGTACATATGGCAAATTTATTAGGAACTCTTCGTTCGGCGGCATCAGGAATGAATGCAAGTCAAACAGCGATTCAAACAACGTCTCACAACATAAACAATTTAAATACTCCAGGGTATTCGAGACAGAGGGTTGAGCAAAAAGCAAATAGGCCTTTCAGTCAGCCAGGATTAATGAGCAGCCACTTAGGGGCAGGACAGCTTGGAACTGGAGTACAGGTTACTGATATAACAAGAATAAGAAATAACTTTTATGATTTTCAGTTTAGGAGTGAAAGTAATATTTATGGGGAAATAAGTGTCAAATATGATTACTATAGTAACATGGAGAATATCTTTAACGAACCATCAGATAATGCTATTTCAGCTTCCCTAAATAAGTTTTTTAATGGCTGGCATGAGATATCTAAGGACCCTAACAATGCTGGTGCTAAAAATATTGTAATTGAAAATGCAAAATTCCTAGCAAACAATATAAGTCAAGCCTATAATAAGTTTGGCAAGCTAAAGGAAAACATTGACAAACAAACTTCGGATATTGTAAGTGATGTAAATTCAATGTTGACTTCATTAGAAGATTTAGAAAAAAACATAAAAATATTACAAAATAGCGGAAAGTCTCCTAATGATTTAATGGATGAAAGAGATAGAATTTTAGATGATCTTAGCTTTAAGCTTAACATTCAAAGTGATGATGTGAAAGCTGCAATGAGTGATGGTTCAGTAACTATAGATGAACTAGCGGCTATTGATTCTTCAGGGGAGTTAAGCGGAGCCTTAAAGATGGCTGGTGAGATTGAGTCTTATATGAATGACTTAAAGAATTTAGCGGAAGGTATCGCTAAGAGTGTAAATAATATATATAATGCTGGACTTGAGCCAGGAGATACAGAGAATATATTTGTTTTTAACGGTTCAGGAGATCCTATTTTAAAGGTTAATGATGAATTTGCCAATGATCCAAGCAAAATAAAGGTAACCACAGAAACTGGTCTTAACCTTTATAAGCTTAAAGATGAAAAAATTAATATCGATGGTAAAGATATGACAATAAATAATTACTATAACTCAATAATAGAGAAACTAGGACATGCAACTCAAAGTGTAGTTAGGGAAGAAAAGAACCAAAGCCAGTTGATGCTTAGCATAGATAATTCAAGATTAAGTGTTTCAGGAGTTTCCTTAGATGAAGAGATGATAAGCTTAATTCAATTCCAACATGCTTACAGTGCAAGTGCAAAGGTTGTTTCTACTATAGATTCACTGCTTGATGTAGTAGTAAATGGATTAGTTAGGTAGGAGGGGTAAGATTATGAGAGTTACAAATAGAGCTATGACCAACACATACCTTAAGGATGTCCAAAGTAATCTTCAATCTATAAATAAGTTAAATAAACAATTAAACTCAGGAAAAGAAATTAATAGGGTTTCGGATAATCCCTATGATGCGATTAAAGCATTAAACCTACAAAATGAGGTAAACGATGTAGAAAAGTATAATTACAACTGTGACGAAATTGTAGGATGGTTAAATACTACTGACGATGCACTGGACAGTATTGGGAATATAGCTAGTGAGATAAAGGTGCTTTTAACTTCTATTAGTGGAGCTTATGGTGAAGATGAAGTAAGTGCCATAAGAAGTGAAGTTAATGAAAAAATGAAGCAAATTGGAGAAGCTTTAAATTCAAGTTATGCAGGAAGATACATATTTGGAGGAAGCACCACAGATGAGCCACCAGTAGAGATTTTTGAACATCCAGACGGAACTGTAGAGCTAAGAGTTAAGGATATTGCAAATGAAGACAAGCTTAAGGCAGATATTTCTGCAGGTATTGGTTTAGATTATAACTTAACTATGGATCAAGTGACAGATGGATCAAAGGGATTAGATGTTTTAAATAACATTACTAAGGAGCTTGGAAAGATTCCAGCGGACACAGAAAAGCTTCAAGAATTAAATGAACAATTAGGAGAATATCTTACACACATATTAGATAGCAGGTCAGCAATTGGAGCAAGAACTAATACTGTTGAGAATGTAAAATCTAACAACGAGGAAAATATTTTAACACTTAAGGGGACATATTCAGGAATACAGGATGTAGACTGGGCTGAAAAATATATAGAATTGACATCAGCACAGATGGTTTATAACTCATGTATGCAGGTTGGAGCTAAGATGATACAACCTACATTATTAGATTATTTAAGATAGGGGAATGGATATGAAAATTGATTTTAAAAGGGGAATACCAGGGGTAGAGCATTTAAAGGAATTTGATTTAAATGATATTGAGGGAAATGATAAGTTTAAGGTTTTAAAAGCTTTAAAAGAGGAAATTAGCTTTCTAGTTATTTCACCATTTGACTGTTGTGAGAGTTATGAAATAAACTTGGATCAAGAAACGGTAAGAGAATTAAAAATAGAAGAGCCAAGTGATGTTTTAATGCTTAACATAGTAACTTTAGGAGGGTCTATAGAGACTTCTACAGTCAATTTGAAGGCGCCCTTAGTTATAAATGTTAAGAATAACTTAGGTAAGCAGTTCATAATGCAGAATGATACCTATAGCACAAAGCATCCTTTAGTAAGGAGAGAAGAAAATGTTGGTAATTACTAGAAGAAAAGAAGAATCTATATTAATAGGAGATAATGTTGAAATAACTGTAATCAAGCTTGAGGATGGAAGTGTTAAGCTTGGAATAAATGCTCCTAAGGATGTAACTATACTTAGAAAAGAAGTATATGAGAAAGTTAAAGAAGAAAATATGAAAGCAATGAATAGCAGCTTAGATTTATCTAAGCTATTAAAATAATTAAGCAGTAGGGGGAAACATTTAATGTATGCTGCAAATCCATATAACGTATATAAACAAAATTCTATAAATACTTCATCTAAGGAAAGTCTGCTTTTGAAGCTTGTGGATGCTACAGTGAGATGTACCAAGATCGCTAGACAAGCTATAGTTGATAAAGATATACATACAGCTCACAAAGAATTGACGAGGGTTCAGGATATATACACTGAACTGATGGCAACCTTAAATATGGATGGAGGAAGTTTTACTAAGGATTTATATAATCTTTATGCTTTCATAAAGGAAAGATTATCAATTGCAAACATGAAGAAGGATGTTTCGGTAATAGATGAAGTATTACCGATAATAGAAGAAATAAGAGATATGTGGCATGAGGCAAATAAAATAGCAGCTTCAGCAAAATAGGAGGGATATTATGTCTTCAATTAATTCTGTTAGAATACCAGGACTAGCAACTGGAATGGATACTGACCAGATGATAAAAGACATGCTTACAGGGGAACAGAGTAAGATAGACAAGGTTTTTCAACAACAGCAGATGGTGAAATGGCAACAGGAAACTTATAGGGATATAACTAAAAGCGTAAAGAGCTTTTATGATAAATACTTTAGTACAATCTCTAAGGATTATATTTTAGGAAATAAAAGTTTTAATACACTTAATATAAGTAGCTCTAATGAGGGAGTAATAACTGCAACAGGGACCTCATCGGCAAGTAGCATAAATTATAAATTTGATGTAAAGCAGTTAGCTACATCAGCTACCCTGGGTTCATCTACAGCATCAAATGGAACAATAATTAAAAAGGATTCAAAACTAAGTGACCTAGGATTAACAGAAGAAACTAGCTTTAAGTTAAATGTTGGGGATGGAAAAGAGTCTAAGGTCATAACAATAAATGGAGATGACACCGTAGGAAGTTTAATTAATAAAATAAATGAGAGCTATCCTGGTGGAGTTAAAGCTTCATTTAGTGATATGACAGGAAAGCTTACAATCAAATCTAATACAACTGGAAAAGATTCAGTTCTTAATATTGTTAATATGGAAAAGGATACAGATGGAAACTTTGTTGAGAGCAATCCTACTCAATCTGATGCGTTAAAGTTTTTAGGCTTAGGCTTTACTGCAGGGCAAAATGCAGAAGTAATTGTAATGGATAGTACTGGTAAGGAAATTAAAACGTTAAGTGAAGCTAAAAATGTATTCAACATAGATGGAATTACTTACAATGTAAATGGTGTTGGTACTGCTGAGTTAACTTCTAACCAGGATGTTACTAAAGTGGTTGATAATATGAAAGGCTTTATCGATGACTATAATAAAATAATGGATACAGTCTATAATTTAGTAACACAGAAAAAATCCAATGGATATCCACCTCTTACAGATGCTCAAAAGGAAGAGATGACTGAAGAAGAGATAAAGAATTGGGAAAAGAAATCCAAAGAAGGTATGCTTAGAAATGACAATGACTTAAGAGCATTCATGGATGATATGAAAAAGGCTATGTCCGCACCTCTTGAAGGAATGGGAATGACATTAGCAGATATAGGTATAACTTCTGCTGATGATTATAATAAGCAAGGTCAGATCAAGATTGATGTGGAGAAGTTCACAAAGGCTCTTCAAGAGAATGGAGATTTAGCAGAAAAACTTGCTACCGGTGCTTTTGAAAGAGTTAAAACAACTATGAACAACTATGCAGGCTCTTCTACCAGCAGATTTGCGAAAAAAGCTGGTATAGAAAAAACAGCATCAGCAGCTAGCAATCTATATTCAGATCAAATAAGAAAACAAGAAGAAAGAATAAAGCTTTTAACTACTAAAATGAGAACTAAGGAGCAGCAGTTATATTCTAAATTTGCAAGACTTGAAGCAAACATGAATAAGTTGAATTCTCAAATGAGCTACTTTACGCAGCAATAGGTGGAGGATAGATGGAAAATACAATGAAACTATATAAAGAATTGTCTATTGCAATGTTAGAAGCTATAAGAAAAGAAGAATATGATGATTTTGATTTGTTACTAGAGGAGAGACAAAGTATTATTGATAAATTTTCGGACAAATATGAAGCACATTACTTTGAGAACTTATATAAAAAACTAGGAATAGATGATATTGATCTAGATATAAGAGGGCTTTTGGCCACACAAATACAAAAATCGAAGCTGGAGATTAGAGATTATAAAGTTAAAATCCAAGGAAACAGCTCTTATAATAACATGAAAAAAGCAAATATAAATATTTTTTCAAAAAAAGTATAAAGTATAGAATTTTCACTCCGATATATATACCATAAGGTCCTTCAAGATGAAGAAAACCTTATAAAAATATAATAAGACATGGATGTCGTTAAAAATCAGGGAGGGTTTTACAATGAGAGTAAACACAAATATGAACGCTTTAGTAGCACACAACGCTATGAGCAAAAACACTGCACTTGCAGGGAGTTCAATGGAGAAGTTATCTTCAGGCTTAAGAATAACTAAAGCTGGAGATGACGCTGCTGGACTAGCTATATCTGAAAAAATGAGATCTCAAATCAGAGGATTAGATCAAGCTAACAGAAACGTACAAGATGGTATTTCTTTAATCCAAACTGCAGAAGGTGGAATGGAAGAAATCACAAACATTCTTCAAAGAATGAGAGAATTATCAGTTCAAGGTTCTAATGATACTTATGAACCAACTGAAAGAACTAAGATCCAAGAAGAGATGACACAGTTATCAGCAGAAATAACTAGAATTTCTAATACAACAGAATTTAATGGTAAGAAGTTATTAGATGCTGCAGGTACAGTTAAATTACAAGTTGGTGCTAATAGTGGACAACAAATAGACGTAGCATTAACTGCACTAAGTGCTGGAGCATTAGGCGTTAGTGGATTAGCAGTAACTAATACTACTGCTGCAAATAGTGCTATAGTGTCAATAGATGCTGCATTAGGAGCGGTTAATACAGCAAGAGCTACTATGGGAGCTCAACAAAACAGACTTGAGTATACTCAAAACAACTTAACTACTTCAAGTGAAAACTTAACTGCGGCTGAATCAAGAATTAGAGATGTAGATGTTGCTAAGGAAATGGTTAACTTATCGAAATTAAACATTTTACAACAAGCATCTCAAGCTATGATTTCTCAAGCAAACCAACAACCACAAGGCGTATTACAATTATTAAGATAATAATTTGTAAAGTAATACTAAGGGTGAAGCGAAGGCTTTGCCCTTTATTAATATAAATAAGTAATATACAAATCATGGGACTATTATTTATTTATGTTAATAAAGGAGTGAAAGATATGAATAGGGATATTACCTTAAGTATAGTAATGATGATGAAAAATGAAGAAAAATATTTAGATAATACATTAAAGGCATTAATACCAGTGATGAATGAGATAAGCAGTGAAATTATTATACTGGACACTGGATCTATAGATTCAAGTGTAGAGATTGCTAAAAAATATACTGATAAGGTGTATGTTCATAAGTGGAATAATGATTTTGCATATATGAGAAATATATCTCTAAGTTATGCTAAGGGTAAATGGATATTAGTGTTAGATGCTGATGAAGAATTAATGGAATATAATAACTTAATAGATTTTTTCAAATCTAATTTGCATGAAAAGTATAATAGTGCATCAATTCAATTGAAGAATATTCATTCTGAAGATGAAAAAAAATACAGTATGGCATCACTTGTAAGATTATTTAAAAATTACAAGGGTTTTAGATATGAGGGAGCTATACATGAACAACCAATATATTTATCTCCAACATATACAAGTATTGCAGTTTTTAAGCATTTTGGATATTTATTTGCTAATGAAGAGATAAGACAATTAAAGGATAAGAGAAATAAAGATATTTTAATTAAGGAAATAGAAAAGTCACCAGATAATCCATACATTAATTATCAGTTAGGTAAACAATATATGATATCAAATGAGTTTGATGATGCATTATTTTATATGGAGACCTCGTATAAAATATATTCCAAGTTAAATAAAATTCCGACGTTTGTATATATAGATTTAGCGTGCCTGTATATTCAACTAAATAGATTAAAGAAATGTGTTAATTTATGTGAAGGTTATATAAAAAAAGATAAGTTTAATATTGATATGTACTATTATTTGGGTGTTAGTCAGATGAGTTTGGGGCAATTAGAGGAAAGTATAAGTAGTTTTAAAAGATATATATATCTTCTTAATAATTATGATATTAGTACTCAAGCAAAGGATATTCAGTGTTATGGAAATACAGTAGGAAATAAAGAAGAATGTGAATTAAGCCTTATAAATACATATTATAAGTTAGAGATGTATACCAATGTTATTTTACAATTTGATGAGTCAATAGACAATAAGCAGAAAAATAGTGAAACTTATTTTATGTTAATCGATTCATTATATAAAAGCAATCGATTAAATGAAATAAGAAATTATTATGAAAAATTATCAAGTACAGAGGTTGAAAAGAAACAGTTTTTATTTGCAGTAGAAAAATTGTCATTAAGAATGAATAAGAATTCAGTAGAAGCTTTATATAGAGAATTGCAACAAATAGAGGGCAATTATGGAAAACTAAACAAGATAAGACTTGGTGATAAAGGTGAGAATTGTAAATATATTTTGGCGGTAGAGAAAGAAAGTTATTATGGAGATATTCTTTATTATTGTATGAAAAATCAGAATAATATTATGGAGTTACTTAAGGATATTGAAGAAGTATATTTACAGGAATATATAAATTATGTTTCGATTTACAGAAAAGATATTGTATTAGAATTGTTTTATTACCTAATGGAAGAACCTGTATGCCTCAATATAGATAAATTAAAAATTAATAAGTGTATATCTAAAGCGCTACTATTTAATGGAGGGTTAGTTGGAAGTAAATATAGAGACTTATTCTATATACTTAAAGCAAATACAGAATTACTTATTCGAGAAATATATAATCATAATTTTAATGATGAGTCAATTATAAATTATATATCTAATTCTGATGAAAGGTTTATTCTAAAATTAAGAATAACAGAAAAATTAAAGGATATTAATAACATCGAATATATAAGGAAGATTAAGGGCTTATTACTAGAATATCCTCAATATAAAAAAGGAATTCAAATATTAATTGATAAGTTCCAAGAAGAAATAAATGCAAATAGTGAATTTAAGCAGCTTAAAGTTCAATATAAATCAATTATTGAGCAGAATATAAATCTAGGGAAATTGCAAGAAGCAGAAAAAATGATAAAAGAATATGAAGCTATGTGTAATGAGAACGATGTTGAAATATTAAATATGAAATTTATAATTTCTTTATTTAATAATAATTTAGATAAGGCAAAGGAATCTATTAATAAAGCTATTATTTTAGACATAAATAATTTCAATACTGTTTTTAATATGGCTTATTTTAATGAAGTACTAGGAAATAATGAGGAAGCATTAAGATTTTATAAGAAAATAGTAAGAGAATGTGAAGATTCTCAGATTGTTTCTGAGGCGAACGAGAAGATTCAGGTTATAGAACAAAATATAAAGTGCTTACAAGGAGCTTAAATAAATGGATATAATAGCTAAAATACAAGTTTTATTAGAAAGTAACAATATAGAAGCAGCATACAACTTAATAATGGATAATGAAGAACTACTTATAAATAATTCTGATTACTGGAACTTAAGGGGGATGCTGTGTTCAAAAATTGGAGAATACGAAACTGCAGCAGGGTGTTATAAAACTTCAATTGAAATTAATGAGAGATATTTAGATGGATATTTCAACTTAATATTTACGTACAAGTTATTAGGAGAAAAGTTAAAATCCATAATGTATGGTGGTGTTGCATTAAGACATACAAGTGATTTGAACTTTATAAATGATATTAAGGGATTATATGAAGATGACTATTTTGCAAGTAAGGTTTACGAAATATTAGAGTTAGTTAAAAAAGATAATAATATTAAAGTAAATGGAAGTGGCTTGATTAATTACATATCATCTAAATTTAATAATATTGATAATAGTTATATAGAGATTTTAGCAAGTGAAGAGATGACAAAATATTGGGCATACGTAGAAAAAGATGTTGTTGTTACAAGCAGAGAGATTCAAAGCATAGATGAATTTATACTTAAAAATGAAAGCACACAATATAACATTATTGTTCCATATGATGTTAACTATATTGAGGTTATAAGAGGATTAGCTAAAAAAGGGATTAATGGATGTTATATTATAATTCCAAGTAATCACAAATTTGATTTAATTGAAATTGATAATAATATTATGACTGCACTTAAAAATGAGGATTATAAAAGAACAATAACATTAAATAAGTTTAATGCTGCAGACTCAAATGTATTTGCCATGACTAAATATGTACCAGAGAAGTATGAAAATAAATATAAGTTAAATGTTATTAAGGGAAGAGACGTGTATAGTGTTGAAAACATAGTAAAGGTACCGCTAATATCACAAGTAACGATATCGGGATTCAATACTTTCGTAAGCTATCCTAAGTTCACTTACAACATTGATGTTGGACATGCAAGCATAATAATGAAGAATTGTGGAATTATGGATAAGAAGAATAAAGGTTTTGCATTCACACCAAAGGAATATGAAAAGATTGATAAGGTTTGTATTGCATCTCATATGAATATGCTAATTCAAAGTTCCTTCTCATCAATACCTGAAAATAAGTATGAGATAACAGGGAATCCGAGAACAGATACATTGATGCTATCTAATGGAAAGAAAAATCTAGAAAAAATTCTAGGAAAGAAGATAGATGGTAAAAAAATTATATTTAATATGCCAACATTCCATATTCATGAAAATTCGGGTGTAGTAAATGGAGAAAAGTTCAATGATGGTATAAAAATAAAAGATTTTAACTATGTGAAGTTTAATGAATTTTTAGGAAAAAACAATTTGCTTTGTATTTCTAAAGTACATCATGCTGAGGAAAGAATGATAACGGAAAAAGCAAAGGAAAGAAAGTTAGAAAATTTAATTTTTATATCAAATAAGAATTTAGAGGATAATGATTTAGATTTGTATGAGATATTGAATAGTGGAGATTTATTATTAACTGATTACTCTAGTATATATGGCGATTTTTTATTTATGAATAAGCCTACAGTATTTATTAATACAGATATAGATAAGTACAGAGAAGAGCGTGGTTTAAGCTTAGAGCCTTATGATTATTGGACAGCGGGACCTAAGGTTCAAAATCAGCAGTCATTGGAGCTGGAAATACTTAAATCTTTAAATGATGAAGAATACTACAAAACAAAACGAGAAGAGTTAAGGTATGTATTTAATAAATATATTGATAGCAATTCTTCATTAAGGGTATGGGAACATATTGATAGGGTACTTAATTCACTTGAGGATAAAAATATATAATAAGGGGAGAGTAAAATGGATCAAGTATATTGGAATAACTACTATAACAAGGGTGTGGCACCAACAAATCCATCTGCATTTGCTACTGATATATTAAGTCATTTGAAAAGCGGAAAGAAGTTAGTGGAGCTAGGTTGTGGGAATGGAAGAGATGCACTTTTGTTTGCAGAGAAGGGGATAGAAGTTACGGCTATCGATCAATCTGAAGAATCCATTAAGAAGCTAAAGGAGAAGCATTATAGTTGTAAAATTAATTTTGAAGTAGATGATTTTGTAGAATCTGAAATTTTAAAATCTCAAGAATTTAATTATGTCTACAGTAGATTTACAATTCATTCAATTTCGGATGAGGAAGAAAGTAGTTTAGTTAAAAGAGTGTATGACACCTTAGAAAGTAATGGGTTATTTTTTATTGAGGTTCGTAGTGTTAAAGATGATATATATGGGCTAGGAGAGCAGGTTGCTAGAAATACATATGTTTATAATGAACATAGTAGACGATTTGTAGAAAAGGATGAATTAGTTAGTAAGTTAAAAGATACTGGATTCAAAATTGTACAAGCCATAGAAGATAAAAATTTTGCTATATATAAGAATGAAAATCCAATTGTTATTAGAATAATTGCTAAAAAGTAGTAGATTAAAAGTGTGATATTAAATATAAAAACTGGAATGCAAAAATTATTACTATACATAATAGAGGTTAATTAATGAATGAATATATAATTGGAAATAAAAATAAAATTAAAAAAGAAATACAAAGTCAAGAGTTTTTAGATAAAGCAATATATTTACTGAAAAATATTGATAAGGTAGATAGTGTAGAAGTTATAAATTCTATAGCTGATTTTTTGCAAAGAAATTATCAATATCAAAACATGAAATCTTTTGAAGAGACTGTAGATAAATTAGTAAACATAATTGAAGATTTTAATGCAAATAAAGAAGTTAAGGGGGATAAGATTAAGAGTCTTGCATTATCATTAGAAGAATTAAGTGGAAATTTGAAGAAACAAAATGAAATTAAACTATTTTTTTATGGTAAAGATAAATATCATATGTTAGATAAAGTATTAAATTTAAATATTAGTTTTATTGAAGACATAAATAAGTACATCAGGAAAGTTGAAAGTAAGGATGAGTTTTCAAGTTATATACTAGTGGTAAGTGAAGAAACAACTTCAACAGAATTAGATTATAAAACATACTTTGATTGTATAGTTTATTATGATAAATTAATGAATTACCTATTTGATATAGGTGAAAAGATTTATTATAGCAATTATGATTATTATTATTTATCTAATGAACTTGGAAAATCAAAAGAAAAAGATGTTGATACAATTATTGTTGGGAATTCATATCCTTTAACAGGGATAAAGGCAGAGTTATTAAAAAGTAAAGCTATAAATCTTTCATTATCAAGTCAAGATTTATATTATTCATTTCAGTTAGCGAAGAAGGCAATAAGTAATAATACAAAAATAAAAAGGTGTATTATTGGTTCAGGATATTACTTAGTTAACCATGATTTGTCTAGGTCAAAGAGTGAAGATGCTATAAATAGAGTGAAAAATGTATATTATCCAATACTAAACGACAAACATAATTCAGACAAAGTTGATGTTGTTCCTATAGAAACCATAAATGATATATTAAAGGATAGTATGATAAGATTAATATTCGATTTAAATTATTTAGATCAATATTTTAAATCTTTAATACATATAAGTAATAAGTCTTATTTCAATTCAACTTTTACAAGAGAGATGAATAGTATGCTAAGGGGAGTAAAGCTAAGAAATATTAGTGATGAAGAAAAGTGGAAATTGGGACAACTTAGAGCTAATCAACACAATAAGTTGACAAAGTATACTAAGACAACAGAAGAGTATAACAAAATATTTAATGAATTTATTAATTTTTTAAGTGAAAATGGAGTTACTCCAATAGTTGTAATCTTTCCTAGCACCCAATATTATAGCAATTTTTTAAATGAACAATATGCAAAAGAATTTTATAACATAATAGATTGTTTAGAAAGTAAGTGTAAAACTAAAATTATTGATTTCTCAAAAAAAGACATATTTGTAGAAGATGATTTTATAGATTTTGACCATATGGGGGATTCTGGTGCTAAGAAAATAACTGTAGAACTAAATAAAGTAATATATAAATACTAAACAAGTAATAATCTAGATACATTAGCTCATGCAATTATACTAGTTGGAAGATAAATTTCTACAAAAACAAACATAAAATAAAAATAATTTATAAACTATGTAAAAACATATGGAAATAAGCAGAAAATTGGTATACAATAGAAATATAAAATTAAATATGGCAAAACTAGAGAAATCTAGTGACGCAAAGCTATAGGGGCTAAGATGAATATTATGCCAGCCAGCTGCCGGAGAGTCAGTGAACTTTTTGTATTACAGTTAAAAGTAGACAGTGATAAAACCTTAACCATTAGTTATTATAAGGTTATGAATTTAATCATTGTTATGTTTTGATGTGCTAGTGAAACTACTATCTTCGGAGAGTAGTATTTTTTTATGCAAATATAAAATTTAATAATATATAATATCACAGATATTATATGGCAAAGTTGGGGAAACCCAGTGACGCAAAGCTATAGGGGCTAAGATGAAAGTTATGCCAGCCAGTTGCCGAAGAGTCAGTGTACTTTTTGTTTATAAGATTATGTTTTAAAGATTGTTGAACTTGTAAAATCACATAATAATCGTGATTAAATATTTATTTTAAATAAAAGCAAGAGTTCTTCAATTACTTTGTCAAACAGAAATTTTAACATACTACTCTCTTTGGGGTAGTATGTTTTTTTATATTTAATAAGCAATATGCTCAAATCAATTATATTTTCAAATATATTCAAAATATTTTAAATTTAAAGTTAATTTTCATATGCAAATAGGAAGTATTGTAAATTTATAATTAAATTTAAAAGAGGTCTTAAAGCTGGGAGGAAGAAAAATGCAGGTATATCAACTTATTAAAAGCAGTTTAGATGCAACAGAATTAAGGGGAAAAACAATTGCTAATAATATTGCAAATATCAATACACCAGGATACAAAAGAAAATATGTAACTTTTGAAGAAACATTAAATAAAGTCAATAAACAGCCTCAGATAGAAGTGAAAGAGGATAAGGCAACTTCTATGAGAACTGATGGAAATAACGTGGATTTAGAAAGTGAAAAAGTTAATCAAGCAGCTAACTCACTTATGTACAATGGGTTAGTAAGTATTACAAATACGAAGCTAGCGATAGCTAGAACAGTTATAACAGGAAGGTAATTAATATGGGTATATTTAGCGGGGTTAGAATCAGTGCCAGTGCACTTTCAGCAGAAAGATTAAGGTTAGATGTTATATCTTCTAACATTGCAAATGTGAGAACCACAAGAACTGAAGATGGTGGAGCATACGTTAGAAAAACTGCAGTATTTGCAGAAAATTATGATAAAGAGATGGGTATGCTTGGAGTGAAGGCTGTGAAGATTGAAGAGGATAAGGCTCCTTTAAAAAAAGAGTATGATCCATATCATCCAGATGCAGATGAAGAGGGATATGTTGAATATCCTAATGTGGATTTGCTTGTTGAAATGTCTGATTTAATATCAGCACAAAGGGCATATGAATCCAATGTTGATACTTTAAATGCACAGAAAAATATGATTTCAAAAGCTTTAGAAATTGGAAGATAGTGGGGGATACAATGAATATACAGTCGGTTGGAACAAGTTCAATATTAAATAATGTTAATATGCAAAAGCCTGTTGAGGAAAATAATAAAGAAACAAGTTTTTCAAAGGTTATAAGTAATGCCATCAACAAGGTTAATGAGACTCAAGTAACTGCAGATCAAAAGGTTGAAGGTCTTATAAATGGTGATGATGTTAACATGCACGATGTGATGCTTTCAATGCAGGAATCACAACTATCTATGCAGCTTCTTATCGAGGTAAGAAATAAGGTTGTAGAAGCTTATCAAGAAATAAATAGAGTACAACTCTAATTCTCTCAATTAAGAGGTAAATAATATGCAGAATTTTGTACAAAGTATAAAGAATTTTATAAACAATACCAAGGATAAGTTTAAAGCCTTGGATAAAAATAAAAAGTATGCCATTATCATTGGAATTGTGGCGATAGCATTAGCCACAGTTTTTAGTGTGAGCTATGGCATCAAGAATAAATATGGAATTTTATTTTCAGGGTTAGACAGTTATGATGCTGCAAACATTTCAAAGGTTCTTGAGGATAAAAAAGTTGAAACTAAAATTGAGGGAGATACAATTTACGTCCCTAGGGAACAGGTTGACAAGCTTAGACTTGAGTTATCACCAACAATAACAAATGGTTCAAAGGGCTTTGAATTAATGGATGATGGCACAAGTTTATCAATGACTGATGAAGAGTTTGAAATAAAAAAACTTAGAATGCTTCAGGGAGAGCTTGAAAAGACTATAAAGACTTTTCCGCAGGTAGACGATGCCAGAGTACATATTACACAAGGTGAAGAATCTGTTTTTAGTAAGAATAGCAAGGCTGGTAAGGCTGCAGTATATGTATCCCTTAAGGCTGGAAAGGATTTAGATGAGGCTCAAATAAAGTCAATAATTTCTTTAGTTTCAGCAAGTGGGAAAAATATTCCAAAACAAAATATTGAAGTAATTGACCAAGATATGAATCTCTTATCAGAAGGCATCTATGATGAAAATGGAAATCCAGTTAAAGGTATGGGGCTAGCAGCTTCAAGGAATGCCGAAAGAGAACTTAGTGAAGAGTTAAGAGAATCTTTAGTTGAGATGTTGGAACCTATTTTTGGGAAGAACAAAGTTAAAGCTACAGTAAATACAAGTTTGAATTTTGATACAGTTGAAAAAAGTGAGATTAAGATCGATCCAGATAAGGTAATCAAATCTGAAATAAGAAGTGAAAATACAGCAAATGATGGTGGACAAACAGGTTCTCCAGTAGATAACAATATGAACAATATTGCAGAGGGTGATAATACTGGTAGTGCTTCAAAAGAAGAACAAATTGAATATGAAGTAGGTAGAACAGAAACAAAAACTATTACTACATCTGGAGAAGTAAAGAGAATTACAGCATCAGTTGCTATTGATGGAGATTTACCACCAGCAACAATTGCTAATGTGGAAAAGATGGTTGCTTCTGCTATAGGAATGAATACAGAAAGAGGAGACGAGTTGTCAGTTGTTTCTATGGAGTTTAATCCACAGTCTGAAAACATATTTGATGACAATAAAGTTACACCAGAGGTTATGAAACAAAGAATGATAAATATAGCAATCATTGCAGGAGTCATACTTCTTATCTTAATAATTGCACTTATAGCTTACTTGATTTACAGAAGTAAGAAGAATAAGTATGAGGATGAAGATGAGGTTGAAGATACAACTGACTTAATAGCAAGAATGGCTAGAGAAAAGGAAATTGAAAGAACAAGAGAGTTTAGTTTAGAAGATGAAATTAAGATAATTGCTTCTCAAAGTCCAGAAGAAGTAACTAAGCTGATTAAGACTTGGTTAAATGACTAAAGGTGGGTGATAAGGATGTACAAGGAAATTATAAAAGGGGAAAATGCTTACGACTTAGGAACTTTAAATAAAGAGGATATAAGTGGAGCAAAAAAGGCAGCAGTGGTATTAATGACTATAGGTCCAGAGTTATCATCTAACATTTTAAAGGAGTTGTCAGATAAACAAGTACAGAGGATTGGAGTTGAAGTTGCCAATCTCCATAAGGTTACAGCAAAGGAAAGAAGAAAAATCCTAAAGGAGTTTTTAGATGTAAGAAACAATAATGAATTCTCTATTGAGGGTGGTATTGATTATGCTAAAAGCTTACTACAGGGGGCCTTTGATGATTCAAAAGCTAGTAAGCTTATGGAAGGAATTAAATATGAGACTTATACAAAGGTGTTCACAGCAGCAAGAAAAGCAGATGCAAATCAGATAATGAACTGCATAAAAGGTGAAAGTGCTCAGACTATAGCAATTATTTTAGCACATATACAACCGGAAAAATCTGCACAGGTTATTTGTAATCTGCAGCAGGAGCTTCAACGAGAGGTTGCTTTAAAGTTAGGAAGTATATCAACAGTTTCACCTGTAGTTATAAAGGCTGTTGATACAATTCTAGAGAAAAAATTAGTTGCATTAGGAGAAAAGAAGATAGAAACTTCAAGTGGATTTGATAGCCTTTTAGACATTCTTACAAAGGTGGATGGAAGAACTGAGAAAAATATTATGAACTTCTTAGAAACTGAAAACAATGATTTAGCAGAAAAAGTTAAGTCAAGTATGTTTGCCTTTGAAGATATTGTTGGTCTCGATAGCCTATCAATTCAGAGAATTCTTAAGGAAGTTAACCTTAAGGATGTGGCGGTTGCTCTTAAGGGTGGAGATGGAGAAATATCTGAAATTATATTTAAAAATCAATCGATGAGGGCTGCAGAGGTATTAAAAGAAGAAATCGAATTACTTGGAGCTGTTAAGGTATCACAAGTTGATGAAGCTAAGCGTAATATCGTTAAAGTTATAAGAAGACTTGAAAGAGAAGGCCTAATAAGTATAGCTAAGGGAGCGGAGGATGAGTTCGTTGTCTAGAAGCAATAATGTACTTAGAAACAAGGAAATACATATTGACGGGAAGGTAAGCTTGAAGGTATCCACAGGGGGAGAAATTTTAAGTATTCCAGACAGGCTGATAAAGGAAAGAGAAGACATAGAGAATAAAATTAAAAAAGCTAAAGAGGAATATGAAAAAATCCTTATAGAGCTTGAGGAGCAAAAGGAAAGTATCATATCAGAAGCTAACGAACAAGCAAAGGTAATAGAGAAGAAGGCTTATGAAACAGGCTATGAGCAAGGTACAAAAAATGGCTATGAGGATGGATTTAAAGAAGCCTATGAGAAAAATGTAGATAAAGCTATGGCAGACAGTGAAAAGGTTAGAGAAGAATGCTACAGCACTCTTTTAGAAATTCAAAGTCAGGCCGAAGCTTACATCATAGAAAATAAAAAAAATATCCTTGAAATAGGAATAACCATTGCAGAACAAGTACTTAGAGATAAATTTGAGGAAAAAGATGCAATGAATGCCCTTCTTGAAAATGTAATAAAGGAATTTAATCAAAAGAAGGATTTAATCATTAAAGTAAATCCAATCTATATCGAAGAGCTTCAGAAAAGTGTGAAGGAGATGATAGATAAATTCGATCTATCACAAAAGATTTTTGTTATTCCGGATGGAGTCATAGCAAAGGGAAGTGCAGAAATAGAAACTACTGGAGGAAAATTAACTGTTGGTATAGATAGTGTTTTAGAAAAGGTTAAAGCAGAGCTGCTATAGAGGAGGAAATATGATATCTATAGATTTTAATAAAACACTTGAAAAGATAAAAAATATTACACCCTACATTTCAGAAGGTAAGGTAAAGAAGGTAATAGGGCTTACAGTGGAAGTTGAGGATTTAAAAACCTCTGTAGGAGAGCTTTGTACGATTTACAATCAAAGCAATCATCCTATAAGCTGTGAGGTTGTTGGCTTTAGAGAAAATGAAATAATTCTCATGCCACTAGGTACTTTAGTGGGAATAGGTCCTGGCTGCAGAGTTGTAGCAAGTGGAAACCCCTGCAGTGTTAAATGCAGTGATGAACTTTTAGGAAAGGTTATAGATCCGCTGGGGTCACCTATAGATGACAAGGAGATAGTCACTGGAGAAAGGTATAGTTTGTTTAATAAACCACCAGATCCAATGAAAAGAAAGAGAATAAAAAATATAATGCCTACGGGGATAAAGGCAATAGATGGTTTTATAACTTGCGGAGAAGGTCAAAGAATAGGGATATTTGCTGGAAGTGGGGTTGGAAAAAGTACGACTCTTGGAATGATAGCAAAATCTGCAGAGGCAGATGTTAACGTAATTGCTCTTATAGGGGAAAGGGGCAGAGAGGTTTTAGATTTCATAGAAAGGGATTTAGGTCCGGAAGGAATGAAGAAATCTGTTGTTGTATGTGCAACTTCAGATAAGCCGCCTTTAGTAAGACTTAAAGGAGCTTTAACGGCAACCTCCATCGCTGAATACTTTAGAGATCAAGGGAAAAAAGTAATATTAATGATGGATTCCGTAACAAGATTTGCAATGGCACAAAGGGAAGTTGGACTTGCAATAGGAGAACCACCAGCACAAAAGGGGTATACACCGTCAGTGTTTGCGGAGCTTCCAAAGCTAATGGAAAGAACGGGAGTTTCAGATGTTGGTTCAATTACCGCCTTTTATACAGTGCTGGTGGATGGAGATGATTTTAATGAACCTATAGCTGATGCTGTAAGGGGAATACTTGATGGACACATAGTTTTATCAAGGGAACTGGCTCACAAAAATCATTACCCAGCAATTGATGTTTCTAACAGTGTCAGCCGTTTAATGAATGATATTTGTGGGGAAGAGCATAAGAAAACTGCATCACATGCGAGAGATTTATTGGCAACCTATAAGGAAGCGGAAGATTTAATTAATATTGGGGCTTACGAGCATGGATCAAATCCGAAGATTGATAGAGCTATAGAGTATATAGATAGTATTAATGGCTTTTTGAAACAGGGAATTGATGAAAAAAGTTCCTTTGAGGAAAGCGTAAATAGTTTGTTAAACATATTTAGATAGGGGGATTAGACTTGGATAACTTTAAATTCAGACTTCAAAAGGTATTGGACATAAAAGTTAAAAATGAAGATGAAAGTAAGGTAAAGTACTCTAAGGCTCAAAGTGAAAAAAGAGCTGTAGAAAAAGAATTAGAAGATTTAAAGTTAAGCTATCAAAAATATTCAGATACCATCGATATAGAGGATGGTGTTGAAAGGAGTATAGTTTCAAATTACTTGAGCTTTGTATCTAATATGATTGAGAAAACAGATAATGAGTTAAAAGAAAAAGAGGTTCTAGTGAATGAAGTGAGACTTGAACTTCTTAATAATCAGATTGAAAGAAAGTCTATAGAAAAACTAAAAGAGAATAAATATAAGCTCCACAAAAAGGAAGCTGACCAGAAAGAACAAGCTATTAATGATGAGTTTGGAATATATTCTTATTTTAGAAATGTAGTTCAAAGCATTTAGGGGTTAATGAGTATGAAGATAGATATGTTAGCAATGTCAGTTAGTTTTGCAAGTGGTGAGGATATAAAAACAGATAAAGGAAATGGTGATTTTTTCAAAGTTCTTACTAATAAAATAGAAGGTTCTGCTTCTGAAGAAATGACAAATATAGATGAGACTAAAGATATTGACGGCGAAAATAATGCAGAGGATGACCTTATAGCATTAATGGCTTCAATACTAAACAATTTAGGAACAATTGAAAATACTCAAGCAGCAAAAGTTGAAGACATTCCTGAATTGACCATAAATCTGGAGCTAGTTAAGAATATGGCTCTTAAGGCAGAGGAAACAGAAGGTCTTAATTTAGAGAACCTTGAGGAAGTGTTTAAAGAAAGTGAAGTTCAGGAATTCTTTAGTGGATTAAATTTGAATTTGGATGAACTTGATTTAAGTAAAGAGCAAAAAAATCAACTCTTTTTAAAGCTATTAAACGGAATAAGAGAAGGAAAAGAAGCGTCCCATATAGAGGGTGAAGCTGAGCTTAAGACAGAGAAATTTAATAAATTTCAAGATATAACGGTAGAGAGTTTCATGGATTATGAAGCTAGTGATAAGGTTATGGAAAATGAAGACAAGTTATTTGAAGTTGGAAACTTTAATCAAAGAAATATTATCGTTGAGGAAAAGCCATCAAACCTACAGGGGGAGCTTACTTTGTTGAATCGTATAGCCTTTTCATCAAATAATATAACGGAGATACCTAAGGAAGTGGCACCAGTTGTGGTGAGAAATGAGTTTTTAGGTTCTGATGTCTTAAAGGTTGTAAAGTATATAAGCAATAACAAGATAGAAGAGCTGAATGTGAAAATTACACCTAGAGAGCTTGGAGAAGTTAATATTAAACTTTTAAAGACTGAAGATAACAATGAGTTGATTATAACTCTAACAAATAAGAAAGCTTATGAGCTTATAAAAGAAAATATTACGGACATAGAAAAACATCTAGCCAATTTAGATATAAAAATAAAAGAAGTAGTCGTTCAAGTTAAAAATGAGGTTTTCGGTGATTTTTCAGGAGACTTTAATGAACAATTTAGTAAAAATGATTCTAGAGAAGAAAGAAAAAATAATTTCTCTAAGGGTAGCAGTTCCTTTGAAGAGGAAGAAAAAACAAAGAAGAAGGATGAGTCTAATATCAATTTGTTAGTGTAGAAGAGATTTTTATTACATTCATGGAACTTAGGGGAGGTAAATATGGAGATAAGTAATGTAAGAAGCTCGACAGATAAAACAGAAAATGGGACACCAATAGTACAGCCAGGCAAGGAAACCAGCAAGGATATCTTTCTTAAGATGCTTGTTGGACAGATGACAAACCAGGATCCATTTAACCCTCAAGACCCAACACAATATATTACTCAGTTAGCACAGTTTTCAACATTAGAGCAGATGATGGCAATGAATGATGGAATAGAGTATCTTGTTGGAATAAACAATGGTGTTTTAGTCAATAGTGCATTAGCAACATCATCAGCTTTAATTGGTAAAGAGATTGAACTTTGTGTTCCAGATGATAAAGGCGAAACAGTTGATTATTCAGGAACCCTTAAGAGTGTATCAATTAAAGATGGAACTGTTTATTTAGAAGTTAAGCTTAGTGATACAGGAGAGATAAAGGAATTTCCGTATTCATCATTAGTTAAGGTAAAAGATAATACTGAAGGGTAAAAGAAGAATTGTAAAGGAGAGAAAGTAAAATGTTAAGATCAATGTATTCAGGAATAAGTGGAATGAAAGCAAACCAAACTAAAATGGACGTGGTAGGTAATAACGTAGCAAACGTTGGAACCACAGCGTTTAAGAGATCAAGTGCTAGATTTACAGATGCTTTAAATCAAACAATGATTCATGCTAGTGCACCAACAGGTGGAATTGGGGGGACAAATCCAGGACAAGTTGGAATTGGATCCAAGGTAGCTGGAATTTACAAATACATGGGACAAGGCTCTTTACAGCCAACAGGTAGAGTAACAGACATGGCAATAGATGGAGATGGATTCTTCGTAGTTGAAAAGAATGGTGAAGTGGCATTTACAAGAGATGGATCATTTTCTTTAGATAAGGATGGGAACTTGGTAACTGCTGATGGATACAGAGTTGTAGATGATGCAGGAGATCCAATAGTTATACCAACAACGATAAATGATGCAGGAGAAGATAAGAGTGTAATATCTGTAACAGTTTCTAAGGATGGTACCATTTCTTTAGGTCTTGAAGATGGTACAAAAATAGAGGATCACGCAAAGCTTAGAATTGCTGTATTCCAAAACCCAGAAGGGTTAACTGCACTGTCAGGAAACTTGTATGGTCAATCTGCAAACTCTGGTGATGCAATATATGATGCAGAATACGGTTCAATAATTCAGGGAGCAATAGAAATGTCTAATGTAGATTTATCAGAAGAGTTTACAGATATGATAGTTACAACAAGAGCCTTCCAGGCATCAAGTAAAGTAATCACTACAAGTGATGAACTTTTACAAGAAATTATAAATCTTAAGAGATAAGTAAGAGGTTAGTTATGAAAAGAAAAGATATATTAACACCAATAGGAATCCTACTTGGTGCGGGACTTATTATTTATAGTATATCTGATGGAGCTGTTGGCCTTAAAGGTTTCTATGATCTTCTATCCATATATATAACTGTTGGAGGATCATTTGCAGCTTTAATAATTACTTATCCATTAGATGAAATAAAATTAGTATTAAGAATGACTAAAAATATTTTTGAAACGCCTGCATTAAAAAAGGTTGAGATGATAGAGACTTTTAAGGATTTATCTATTGATGCTAGAAAGAATGGCCTTCTTTCATTAGAAGGCAGAATAAATCAAATTGATGATGATTTTATGAAGACAGGTTTAGAACTAGTTGTTGATGGAATAGAGACAGATTTAATTGTTGAGATAATGAATAATAAAATTGATGAAGTAGTTAATAGACATAATAAGGGGGCTAAGGTTTATAAAACTTGGGCAGCATATGCACCAGCTTTTGGTATGATAGGAACTTTAATAGGGCTTATACAAATGCTTGCAGAACTTGATAACCCTGATATGATAGCGGTTGGTATGGCAAAGGCCTTAATAACAACCTTCTATGGAGCACTAATGGCTAATTTAATATTAAATCCACTAGGATATAACCTTCAAAATAAAGGTGAAAAAGAGGCTGAAAACAGAGATATGATGCTGGTTGGAATTTTAAGCATTAAAAATGGTGAAAGCACAAGGGTCTTAGAAGAAAAGCTAATGAGCTTTTTAACAGAAAAAGAAAAGCGTGCATATCTAGGAAGTAAAAAGATGGATAAGAAGGTAGATAGAGATGTCGCGTAAGAGAAGAAGCACCGATGAGGGGTTAACAAGTTCTTGGATGGACACTTATGCAGATACAATTACTTTATTACTTACATTTTTCATATTACTATACACCTTCTCAATAGTTGATAATGAAAAGCTTCAAACTATTGCGGAAGCTTTAAGGGGTCAGATTGAGGGAACTCCGATGACTAATGAACAGGTAGAAGATTTACCGGAGGATTTCGTCCCGGGAGTTGGAGTGAAAAATCCTTATGACCAGTTGGTTGAAAAAGTTACAAATATATTAGAAAAAAATGGTCTAAGCGATGTTGTGAAAATAAGAGAAGAGGATGCTGGAGTAATTCTTCAGCTGGGAGACAGTATCTTGTTTGATACAGGACAAGCTGTGTTGAAGAAAGAATCTTATGAGGTTCTTAATGTAATAAGCACCATAATACCACAGGTTGATAATGAAATTATGGTGCAGGGCCATACAGATAACAGGCCTATAAGTTCTGATAAGTACCCTTCTAACTGGGAGCTGTCTTCAGCTAGAGCTCTTGCTGTTGTTAAGTATTTTATTAATGAAAAAGGTCTTGGTGCAGATAGATTTTCAGCGACAGGATATGGTGAACATAGACCATTGGTAGAAAATACATCAGTTGAGAACATGGGAATTAATAGAAGAGTTGATATTTTAATAGTTCAACAAAAGGAGACTGAAGAATAGGATATGGATAAAACACTTATAGAGTATTTAATTAATATTATTTTATTAGTACCAGTTGTTTTGTGTTTAATAGTAGTTTCATTAAAGTTAAGTAAAAAAGGCGTAGACAGCTTTAGTATGAAGAGCTATGCACAGGTAATAGAGAGGTTTAGCTTAAATAAAGATACAACCTTATATGTACTTAAGCTGGGCACTACAGGCTGTGTACTAATTTCTTCAGCTCATAATACTCAGGTAATAAAAGAGTTAGACGAAAATGAATTAGAAGAAGTAATCAAGATGAAGAAAGAAAAGCAAAGTGTAATGAATCTATCAAAGATACCAGGCTTTGATATGAAGGATTTTGTAAATAAAAAATTTGTAAGGGGAAAAGAAGATGGACATACTAAAGGAAATTTTAGCTAATAATTCAGGATTAACCCCAAGCATGCAGATAGTTTTCTTCATGACATTTCTTATGTTCTTGCCAACAGTAGTAATAATGATGACAAGCTTCGTGAGGATAATAATTACATTTTCATTTATTAAGTCAGCTCTAGGGGCTCAACAGAGTATTCCAAATCAAATTTTGGTTGGTCTAGCTCTTTGCATGACTATTTTTATAATGAGCCCCGTTATTGAAGATATTAATAAGAATTCCATTCAGCCATATATGAATGAAGAGATAAGTGATGAGGAAGCTTATTTACAATTGAAAAAGCCTATAGCGGAATTTTTATTAAAACATACAAGGTCGGAAGACTTAGAGTTATTTGTATCAAACTCAAGTATAGATGCTGAAAACATGCCTAAGGAAGAACTGCCATTAAATATAATTGTTCCGGCATTTGCTATAAGTGAATTAAAAACTGCCTTTCAGATAGGCTTTATAATTTACGTGCCATTCTTGGTTATTGATTTAATTGTATCCAGTACACTGATGTCTATGGGGATGTTCATGCTTCCACCGGCAATGATATCACTACCATTTAAGCTGCTATTGTTTGTAATGGTTGATGGATGGAATCTGCTAGTAAAATCTTTAATTGAAAGCTTTGTAGGATAGGAGAACAGCTATGAGCGAAATGATGATAATGACAATTGTAAAAAAAGCCTTAGTGGCAGGGATTATGGTGGCAGGCCCCATTTTAATGATATCGTTGATAGTTGGACTTATAATAAGTATTTTTCAAGCTACAACTCAGATTCAAGAGCAAACACTAACTTTTGTACCAAAGCTTATAACAATAATATTGGTATTGGTAATATTGGGACCTTGGATGTTGAATAAACTGGTTTTATTAACCACTGAGTTATTTAGCATGATAAGTACCATAACAAGGTAATGAATATGTTATTTGTATTTTTTAGAATAACAGCCTTTTTCATAGCTGCAAATATATTTTTCCCAAGCGGAACACCTAAGATTTTCAAAGTATGTTTTTCACTGCTTATATCTGCAATGTTAGGAGTTAATATTGAGATAGGTATAACAGCTGGGACTACTTATGAACTTGTAGTGTTTGCAATTCTTGAAACAGTTAATGGTTTAGTTTTGGGGTATATAGTAAATTTGTGCTTCTACTCCTTAAAGATGGCTGGAAATTTAATAGATTATCAGATAGGTTTATCCATGTCTAGTACTTACGATCCTAATACTAATGCAAATGCAACAATTATGGAGAATTTTATGTACTTCATTGGATTAGTAGTGTTTTTTGGATTAAATGCTCATCATGTACTGATAAGTTCAATATTAAACAGCTTTGAGATTATTCCAATAGGATACTCAATTATAGATAATAATTTTGGATATATACTGAAGGTATTCATAGAGTACTTCATCATTGGTATAAAGATAGCAAGTCCAATAGTTCTTATTCTTATTGTGACAGATTTGCTTACAGGAATAATTTCAAGAAGTATTTCAGGGCTTAACGTTATGATAATAGGAATGCCACTTAAGATGCTTGTAGGTCTTATTTTTATCATAGTAGCATTGCCATTTACAATTAATGAAATACAGGAGATATTTAAAGGATTAGGGAATGTCCTGGATGGAAGTCTTACCCTTAATCTTCAATTGTTGACAAGTTACTGGATGTAGAAATTAATGTTAGGAGAGAGAAAGAGTGTCAGCATCAGATAAGACGGAGCAGCCCACCCTCAAGAGAAAACAGGATGAGAGGAAAAAGGGAAATATTGCAAAAAGTAGAGAGGTTTCAAACGCCATAACCTTAGCGGCAGGAGTATTTACAATTTTTATACTTGCTAATAATGGGATAAGGTATCTTAAGTTATTTATTGCGTCTTTTCTAAAAATGGATTTTACTGCTGAGCTTAGTGGTAATTTTGCAGGAGCACTGTTGAAGGAAGGAATTTATGCTTTTGTAAAATTGTTTTTTCCTGTAGCGCTTGTGGTAATGATTTTTGGAGTTGTGTCTCATGTTATACAATCAGGCTTGTTGTTTAGCAAAGATGCGTTAAAGCCTAAATTTTCAAAGCTGAACCCTATTGAAGGGTTGAAAAATATGTTTTCTCAAAGAGCATTAGTAAATTTAATCAAAAATACAGTTTTGTTAATTGCCTTAGGGTATATTGGGTTTTCCTTTGTAAAAAGCAATTACATAGACATATTGAAGATAGGAAATGTACATTTCCCATATTTGTTTTACACGGTTATAGCCTTAATAAAGAAATTGTTTATAGTAGCAATACTTATTGCAGTAGTAATTGCTGTGTTTGATTTTGCTTACCAAATATACTCCCATAAGCAGAAGCTTAAGATGACGAAGCAGGAAGTAAAAGAGGAGTATAAACAAATGGAGGGAGATCCTCTTGTAAAATCTCAAATTAGACAAAAACAAAGACAGATGTCAGGTCAAAGAATGATTCAAAATGCAAAAGAGGCAACTGTTATAATCACAAATCCAACTCACATTTCTATTGCAATCAAATATGAAAGTGGAGTTGATGCAGCACCTGTAGTTATTGCAAAGGGAGCTGATTTATTAGCTAAGAAGATTAGAGAAATAGCTAAAGAAAATGATATACCGATAATCGAAAATAAACCACTTGCAAGGTTGATATATAAAGAAGTTGATGTTGACCAGGAGGTTCCATCAGATATGTATGAAGCAGTAGCTCAAGTCTTAGTTGCTGTATATAAGATTAAAAATAGATATAAGAAAAATTATTAGGAGAGTTGAGAATGGAGAAGTTAAGCATTAAGAATAGATTTGACATAATTGTGGGCTTTGGAGTAATCGGGATAGTACTTATGATAATAATTCCTTTACCACCTTTTATTCTGGACCTCTTATTGGTTTTAAATATAAGTTTATCAGTACTAATTTTGCTTATGACACTTTTTTCAACGAGTATACTACAGTTATCAATATTTCCAACAATATTATTGATTACAACTCTTTTTAGATTAGGTCTTAATATTTCATCAACGAGACTTATTTTAGGAGAAGGTTATGCAGGTAGTGTAATTGAATCCTTTGGAAGCTTTGTTGTAAGGGGAAATTATGTTGTAGGAATAATTATATTTCTCATAATTATAATCATTCAGTTTGTGGTAATAACAAACGGTTCAGGAAGAGTTTCAGAGGTATCTGCAAGGTTTACCTTAGATGCTATGCCTGGTAAACAAATGAGTATAGATGCAGATTTAAATGCAGGAGTGATTGATGAAAGAACAGCTAAAAGAAGAAGAAAAGAATTGCAGCAGGAAGCCGATTTCTATGGATCTATGGATGGTGCATCTAAGTTTGTTAAGGGAGATGCCATCGCAGGAATTATTGTAACTATTATAAATATAATTGGCGGAATGATAATTGGCGTAATGATGTTTGATATGAGCTTTGGAGAAGCTGCAGAGACCTTCATAAGACTTACCATTGGAGATGGTCTTGTCAGCCAGATACCTGCACTGCTTATTTCTACATCAGCAGGTATTTTAGTTACAAAGGCTGTTGGTGATGATAATGAAAGCTTTGCCAGTATGGCAGGACAGCAGCTTACGGCTATTCCTAAGGCGATAATGATGACAGGTGTAGTACTTATAATTTTAGGCTTAATGCCAGGACTACCTAAGTTGCCATTGTTTACTCTTGCCATTGGCTGCATATTAATTGGAATAACTTTAAATAAAGATAAAAAAGAAATAGAGGAATCTATTGAAAGTAAGGAAATATCGGTTGAAGAAACTGGAGCGATAAATGAAGTTGAAGATGTATCAGAGCTTTTAAATGTTGAACCTTTAGAAGTAGAAATAGGCTATGGCTTAATTCCATTAGCTGATGAAAGTAATGGTGGAGATTTACTTCAAAGAATCTCTTCAATAAGAAGACAGTGTGCTATCGATATGGGAATTATCGTTCAGCCTATCAGAATAAGAGATAACCTTCAGTTAAATCCAAATCAATATTGTATCAAGATAAGAGGTAACAGAGTTACAACTTATGATCTTATGCCAACCATGCTCTTATGTATGGACCCAATGGGATTAGGTTTAGATATAGATGGTATAAAAGCTATTGAGCCAAGCTTTGGACTAGAAGCAGTATGGATAAGTAAGGATAAAGTTGAAGAAGCTGAGCTTCGAGGATATACAATTGTAGATCCATCAACAATTTTAGTAACACATTTATTAGAAATAATCAAGGATAAGGCCCATGAATTAATGGGAAGAGAAGAGGTTAAAGAGATAATCGATGCTACCAAATCAAGGTACAGCGTAGTTGTTGAAGAACTTATACCGGATTTAATGACTTTAGGAGAGGTTCAGAAGGTATTTCAGAATCTACTTAGGGAAAAGGTGGCAATTAAAGATAGGGTAACAATACTTGAAACCTTAGCAGACAATGCAGTTAATACAAAAGATATTGAGTTGCTTACAGAGTATGTGAGAATGGCTTTGAGCAAGGGGATTTGTGCAGAGCTTGTGGATGACGAGAATTACATCAATGTAGCAACTTTATCAGGAGAGGTAGAAAAGCTTATTGCAAATAATCTTCAAAAATCAGCTAATGGAACTTATCCGGCAGTTGATCCTGAAAGTACAAACAAAATTTTCAATAGTATAAAAGGCATAAGTGAAAATGTTGATTTTTACAATAACAGACCAGTAATTTTAGTATCTCCAAAGATAAGAGCACCATTTAAAAAACTTGTTGAGATGGTATTTCCAAGTATTGCGGTATTATCCTTAAATGAAATACCAAATGAGATACAGATAAAAGCACATGCAGTAGTAAATATATAGTGGGGAGGTAATTAAGTTGAATAAAGCTGAGAGAGAGCAATGTGTACTAGATAACATTAATTTAGTGAGATATATAGCATCTAAATATTATACAGAAAGTATAGGGATTGAGTATGAAGATTTAGTCAGCTATGGAACTATGGGTTTAATCGATGCAGCAAACAAATATGAGGACGATAGAAACTGTAAGTTTTCAACCTTTGCATCTATGAAGATAAAGGCCTTCATAATAGATGAAATAAGAAGACGTTCTCCAGTTTCAAGAAATGATGTGGCAAATATAAGCAAATATAATTATGCTGTAAAAGAGCTTCAAAACAACTTATTTAGAGAACCTACAGAATTAGAAATATCAAAATTTTTAAAGATATCAACGGCTGAAGTGCAGAAAATCGAAACTAATATCCATGTAATGACTACGACATCTTTAGATACAGTAATTTTCCAAGGAAATAATGATATAACCCTTATTGATACTATAAAGGCTGATGAGGGTTCATTACCAGATAAAAAGGTTGTGGATGATGAAAAGGTAGAAATACTAGCGAAGGCAATTGATATGTTAAAAGAAAAGGACAAGCTTGTTCTTTCCTTGTATTACTATGAAGAGCTGACCTTAAAGGAGATTGGAAGGGTCCTTGAGGTATCAGAGTCCAGAGTGTGTCAGCTTCACAGCAGAGCAATAGTAAACTTAAGAAATGCCATGAATAAATTAAACTACAATATAGCTTAAGGAGGAAACTATGTTAAGAGGAATGTATTCGTCAATCTCTGCCATGATAAATTTGCAGGCTAGCCAAAGTGTAATAACAAACAATATGGCTAATATAAATACCACAGGCTTTAAGGGGGAAACCTTAGTATCTAAAAGCTTTGATGAGCTTGTATTAAGCAATAGAGACAAGTATGTTAATGGACAAGGCAAGAGACAGGAGCTCGGAAGCTTAAATCCAGGAGTTAGGATAGATGAGGTCACAACTAACTATACACAGGGAACCATTGTTTCAACAGATAATGATACTGATTTTGCTATAAACGGAAAAGGGTTTTTCACTATTGAAGACAGGGATGGAAACAGACGTTACACAAGAGATGGTGTATTTAAAGTAAACAGTATGGGATATTTAGTAACAACTTCAGGTGATAGCGTTCTTGGAGTAAACCAAGGAACTAACGCATTAGAACCAATATATGTGGGAAATCAAAAGATATCTATGGATAATAGAAATAATATTTTGCTGGATTCAAGGGTGGCTTATAGATTTAACATAGTAGATTTTCAGGATTATAACACCTTGAATAAGGTAGGACAGAATCAATTTGAAGGCAATAATGAAGTAGCAGCGAACAATTACAATATACAGAATAAAGTTAAAGAGACCTCAAATGTAGATCTTATAGATGTAACTTCGGCCCTAATGTCAAATATGAGGGCTTTTGAAGCAAATCAAAAGGTCGTTCAGATTATGGATGCAACTTTAAGCAAGATAGCAAATGAAGTAGGATCTATTAGATAGGGGGGCAGACCAATGTACGGAATGATGAATGTAAGCAAATCTGGAATGAGTGCAAATCAAAATAAGATAAATATAATTTCAAATAATATGGTTAATGCAACTACTACTGGATATAAGAGACTAGAGGTTGAATTTCAGGACTTAGTTAGAGAAGGGTTAAATAGGGATTCTTATCCTGTCAATAAGCTTAACACTGACATAGGATCAGGAGTAAGAAGTGGGAATGAAATAAGAAATAATATGCAGGGAAGCTTAAAGCAGTCTGGGATTAAAACAGATTTGGCAATTGATGGTGAAGGGCTTTTTAGAGTTATAAGACCTAATAATACCTATGCATATACAAGAAGTGGGGAGTTTGCAATTGATTCTAGTGGAAAACTTGTGGATGATACAGGGAATGTATTAGATATTCAGTTTTATAACAACAATAGTTATGCAACTGCAGGTTTGACTAATGAAAATTTTACTGTGAATAAAACAGGACAAGTATATGCTGGAAATGAAGTGGTAGGAAAAATAAACTTATATACTGCAACGGGGGATAATGACTTTTTATCAGTAGGTGATAGTGTATTTGTGCCTAAAGATGGCGTAAATTTAAATGTAGTGAATGATTCAAGCATTATGCAGGGATACACAGAAATGTCTAATGTTAATTTAGGGCAGGAAATGACTGATTTAATTTCAGTGCAAAGAGCTTTTCAGTTAAATAGCAGGGGAATTACGGTTGCTGATGATATGTGGTCAATGATAAATAATCTGCAATCAAGGTAAGAAAGAGGATATAACATGGAAGATATAAGATTATATGACTTTAAAAAAAGTGAAAAATTCTCCATAGAGAATATTAGATATTTTGTGGCTATGGCTGAGGAGTTTTGCAAAACTTCAAATATGCAGATAAGCTATGAGACTAAAAGTGATAATTTTAAATTAAATTTGGAAAAATCACGTCAGACAAATTTTGGGGAATTTATAGAAAAGGTTAATAGCAATAATGTAGTGGTGGAATATAGGGTTTATCCTTTAGTAGAGAATTTGACTATTTTCTTTGATAAGCATGTTGTACTTAGCTTAGTCGATTCACTATTAGGTGGAAATGGAAAGATTGAATCCATGGATAGAGAGCTTACTAACATAGATTTAGAGTTATTTAAGTATTTAGCAGAATGTTTACTTAGAAGAATATACATACCTTATCATTATGAGAACATAAAAATTGTTGATATATATACAAATACAGTTCAATATCAGAAGCTTACTAATAAAGATGTTATTTTTGAAGCAGAACTTAATGTCGCTTTACAGAAAGAGTCACTTGGTATAATTAGATTCTGTATGCCTTATAAAAACATGGAATCAGTACTTGGAGATTTAGTTAATAATAATATTAAGGGCTTAAATAGGTTAGATGAAGAGGGCGAAAAATTATTATCTAAAGAGGCCCTAGATTTCACAAAAAATGTGGATGTAGATATTTGTGCAAAGCTTGGCGGGGCAACAGTCAGTATCAATGATTTATTAAATCTGGAGTCAGGAGACGTTATACTTTTAGACCAGAGAATTTACGATGATATAACTGTAAGTGTTGGAGACGCTGATGTATATAAAGCTAAAGCTGGATTATTAGGAATAAAAAAAGGCATTGAGATAACTGATATAATTGATAAGGAGAGATAATAATGAACGATAAAATAGCTAGAGTGTTAGATATACCAATAGAGATTACTGTAGTTCTAGGAAGAACCAAAATGGCTTTAAGTGAAATTCTAGAGTTAGGAAGAGGTTCTTTAATTGAGCTTGATACTTTAGATAATCAAGAGGTTGAGATTCTAGTAAATGAAAAGAAAATAGCTTATGGACAAGTTGTTGTTGCTCAACAGAATTTTGGAATTAAGATAACTAAGGTATTAGAGCCAGATGACTTAGTTAAAACTTTGAGGTAAGCTTTTAAAATTTTAATTTGAGGTGTGTGATGAAAATAGACAATGCAATTTATAGATGTAATAGATATGTAGCATATGTAGTTCTAACTGCATATGTAATTCTATTTATATTTTTATTGCCACAAAAATTTCGTGTTGAAGAAATCATTGACACATCGACAGAAATACAAGAAACGGAGGAACTTATTGAAAGTAATCATTATTATATTAGTGGTGTTCCTTCAATAAATCAATTTCCAGAGCTTCCTACAGGTTGTGAAGTTACAAGTTCAGCAATGCTTTTAAATTTTTATGGGGTAAGTGTTGGTAAAGAAACTTTGGCAGATGAAGTTTCAAAAGCTGCCTTACCTGGATTTAAAAATGGCAGAATTGAAGGTGAAAGTCCTTATGAGTACTTTATAGGTAATCCTAGAGATAATAAGGCCTTTGGCGCATTTAATCAACCTATGTTTAATTTGATAAATAGGTATATAGCTGCTGAAAATATTACTGGCTGTGAGTTTTCGCAAATCATTGAAAAAATTAAAAATGGACAACCTGTTATGGCATGGATAACGAGAGATTTAATAGAGGTACAATATACAAGCAGCTGGTATATAGAAAATGAAGAATTCTGGTGGCCAAGAGGTGAACATACTGTTGTTATTACTGGAGTTGAGGAAGGTATAATGATAGTTAATGATCCTTATGATGGTCAAGAAAAGCGATATGAATTAGAGCGCTTTAAAAGCGTTTGGGAAGCTATGGGAAGACAGGCTATTGTTATTTCGAAGTAAAAGGTGTGAACTTGTTTCACATCTTTTTTATAACTAAAATCATACTCTTTTTATTTTGGGTAACTCTATTATAAAAGGTGGTGATTTGATGATACTTAACTTAGAAAGTGGTTGTCATGAAATTGGGAAAAAGCATGGAGCTATTATGGAAGGTAGCATTGAACTAAGTAATGGAACAAAATGTTTGATTTTTGCTCATTATTGCGATAGTACATTGTTTTATAAAGATTTTTTTAGAGTATCAAAAAATATATTTAGTGTAAATGGATTAATAAAAAGGAATCTGAAAGAAGTTAAACAAGAAGTGAAGCGGTGGTGATTTAAAAATGTTTGGACAAAGGGAGCTTTCTCTTTTTATGGTGATCTAAGGCCATTAGCTGTAAAGGCTGACTTTGGGAAGTGGGGAAAGAATGGAATTATTGAGAATGAAAAATATGGCTCGAATTTTTTAATATCAGCTGTTTTCTATAAACAATCTTAAACACCTAAATTAATTTAAATATAATAAAATGTAGAAAAATACTCTAGAATTTCATAGGGTTATTAATAAGAAGGTGGACAAAATATTTTTAGGATAGTTCATATCCTCAAATTATAATTTTTAAGGAGTGATAAATCATGAGTGAAAAGCATTGTTGTGGTTGTGGTTCAAAACAAGATAAAGAAAAAAAGGCTAATAGTTGTGGATGTAGTCATAAAAAAGATAAGAAGTCTCAAAATATAAAAGAGTATAATTCTACTTGTCATTAGTAGAGATACTATAGAATACTGATTATTATTAATCTGGCGGAGAAGAAAAGAAACCCAGCCGGCAGCTTTAGTGCTGCCGGTTCTTTTTAGTTAATTTTGCATATTTTATGTCCACAATTATCACATTTATAATAGGTTTTACCATATTGATTATTATCATATACGTGATTGAATTTTTTCATAGTATCTCCACATACTTCACAGGGAAATGTTTCAGGAATATTTGATTTATTGTTTTTTCTCATATTAAAGTAACTCCTTAATCAGCTTCATTTAGTATATTATATATTTGTCAGAAAATATTTGACAAATTGGAAAGGTTAAATATTTCTTTTAACTATGATATCATCATATTAAAGAGATTTGAAGTGAAGTAGGTGTGTTATGGAGAAGTTAAATTTTCAAGGGTTAACAGGACATATAGTTACAAGAGATGTTTTCAGCTATGAAGAAGATAGAAAGCAATGGAATAGAGCTATTGAAAAATATCCTTTAGCAATTGTATATTGCTTGGAGGAAGAGGATATTATCAATGCAATAATATGGGCTAGAGAAAATAAAGTTGGAATTAGAGTAAGATCTGGTGGACATCATTATGAAGGGTATTCTAATGGTAATGATGTTTTAATTATAGATGTAAGTAGAATGAATAATATTATGCTAGAGAAAGAAAAAGGGGTTCTTACAATTCAGGGTGGAGTTAGGAATAGGGAGTTATATGAAGCTACAGGAAAGGCCGGTTATCCTTTTCCAGGAGGGGGATGCCCTACCGTAGGTGCAGTAGGTTTTACTTTAGGTGGTGGATGGGGATATTCCGCCAGAATGTTTGGGTTAGGCTGTGACAGCTTAATAGGGGCAGAAATCATTGATTATAAAGGTGAAAAAATAATTGTTAGTGAAGTTGAGAATAAAGAATTGCTTTGGGCATTAAAGGGTGCTGGTGGAGGCAATTTTGGAGTTGTCACATCATTAACCTTCAAGCTTCCAGAAAAGGTTCAGAATGCAACTTTAATTAACATAGATTGTCCTAAATTACCTAAGGAAGATAGAGTTCAATTATTTTTAATTTATCAGCAGATGTTTAAAACCTTGGATAATAGATGTAATTTGAAAATGGCAGTATACAATTCAAAGGAGAAAGGAATTGGCGTTAAATTCACAGGCATATTTTATGGTACGAAAAAAGAAGCGAATTTAGCGATTATGCCAATAAAAGAGTTTCATTGTGACCTATGTATAACAATGAAGTATATGAGTGTGTTTAAGGTTAATGAAGAAATCCAAGATAGTCATCCAGATTATGAAAGCTATAAATCAGGAGGCCGATTTGTATTACGAGATTACTCAAGAGAAGAAGCAGAAGAGCTTGTGAGTTTAATAGAAGATAGTGCAGAAGGATCAACCTATGCAGCAATATCTTTATATGGTTTAGGCGGTAAGGTGCATGAAGGCAATAAGAAATTGTCAGCATTTGCTTGGAGAGATGCCCAATTTATTATGGGGATTCAATCAGTCTGGGAGGATTCAATGTATGCACAAGAAAATAGAGCTTGGACAGTTGAAAAGTATAATGTAATTAAGAAATATACAAAGGGAGCTTTTGTTAATTTTCCACTTGCAGAGAATGAGAGTTATTTAGAGGATTATTATAGGGATAATAAAAAAAGATTGAAGGATCTTAGAGAAAAATATGATCCATATAGAATTTTTGGTTTTGAACAGGGATTATAAAAATAATAAAGCCGCGAGTGGGATTTCGCGGCTTTACATTATGGATAATTATATAACTCTAGGGCTACGCTTTAAGTGATAGTCTAAATCTTTGATTTAGTTACTCAAGATTACTCCTTCGAATAAATATAAGAAGGAGTTTCCTTAACCATTAATTTGGGGGGATAAAGGTTAAGGTAGGTTATAGCCATAGAGTATGTATATTTCTGTTTTCAAAAGAATTATAAAAGATGATTGTAGTTTTAGATAGGCTGCAGCCAAGCATTAGCTTGACTGTAGCCCTATTATTTTAAATTACATATCTATAGGTTTGTGTTAAGGTCTTTCTTCACAACCACTTGGGTTATCTACTAGAGTAGCAAAGTTATATCTATGAGCATGATTACGTGCAGCACCAAGTGTCATTTGAGTACATCCAGATACACGGTGAATGTGTTTTCCATTTCCGATATATATTGCAGGTCCTGTAGTATCACAGATTTCATGGAAATGTCCATTGAAACTTTCAGTGTTTATATATAATTTATGAACGTGTGATCTGCCACAAGGTATAGCTCTTCCAGTAACACCAAAGAAGCCATGATTGTGTCCTAAATTATTTCCTGTATTTCCGATGAATCCGTGAGTGTGAGTTGGGAATCTATCGCGCCTCTCATCTCTGTCACATCTGTCATCCCTGTCACGTCTGTCGTCTCTATCACATCTGTCATCCCTGTCACGTCTGTCATCTCTGTCACATCTTTCATCTCTATCGCATCTTTCATCTCTGTCACATCTGTCGTCTCTATCATCTCTATCAAAATCACCATTAAAGAAAGAATTATTAAATCCTTGATTACACATTATTTTCCCCCCAGTATGCCGTAAGCATAGTATATACTATGAAAAAAAACTTAAAAATGTTACTTTAAATTCTTGTTAATAAAAAATAAAACTTGTTTATTAGTTAATTTATCACCTTAAACAAATATTAAGTTATACAATGAAGTTAGAACTCTATTATATAATAAGGTATATTATAACTTTTAAAATCAGGAGGTATCTAGATTATTAAGTGTAATATTGATTAAGTATATATTGACTTTTATTAAGTGGTAAAGTACCATTAATGTACATAGATTTGAAAATATGAAGGCGAGGGAATTTGGTGAGTGTCTAGTATCTAGTAGATAGTAAAATTTAAATTCAGCAAAAATGGGGTGTTTTGCACCTTTATTTGTCGCGGAATTAATTATATCTATTAAAAAGATACGAGGAACCACGAATTTACTGTAAGATAGTATATCTATCTTTAAATGAAACTTCGAAGGAGATTTAGGTATTCGAGCTTATTTAGCAGAATACCGATTTAAAGTGATTTTAGAAGAAGTTTTGTTGTTATGTGAAGGTAAGCTGTGGTAGTATCCATAGCTTTTTATATTTTTCGAATCTATGAAGATTCGTGACCTCATAATTATTGGGAGGACAGAGATGAATAAAGATACTTTAGAAAAATTACATTATAATGAATTGAAGGAAATGGTTAAAGCTCACTGTGTCAGCGGACTTGGAAAGGAGTTAATCGATAAGCTGCAGCCAAGCAATAATATTAAGCAGATTAATAGAATGCTGGATGAAACTTCTGAGGGGAGAAGACTTATTGATGCATCTTATCATATGCCTCTAAAGGGTGTGTTTAATATAAATCCATTAATAGATAAAATTGAAAAAGGCGGGGTTTTAGAGCCTGATGAGCTAATCACGATGGATAACTTCTTACGTGGTTGCAGAGGCGTAAAAATCTTTATAAAGGATAAAGAAGGCTATGCACCTACTTTAAGTGCCTATGGGGAAAATATTACAGAGTTAAAATATATAGAAGAAGAAATTGGAGTTTCAATAAAAGGAACTATGGTTGATTCTAATGCCAGTAAAGAACTGGGAAAGCTTAGAAGGAATATTGAAAACTGTGAGAGTAAGATAAAAGAGAAGCTTGAGAAGTTTATTAGAAGTTCAGCCAATAAAGAGATGCTTCAGGAAACCTTTGTCAGCCAGAGAAATGGAAGGTATACTGTACCAATAAAAGCAGCCTTTAAAAATCAAGTGCAAGGCACTATAGTTGAAGTATCTTCAAAGGGTACAACTGTTTTTGTGGAGCCCTCATCAATCTCAAGATTTACTTCAGAGCTTTCCATATTAAAGGCTGAAGAGTCTGTAGAAGAGTATAGGATATTAGCACTTCTTACGGAATTACTTCATGAGAGACTTAAGGAGATAAAAATTAATATAGAGGTAATTTCAGAGTATGATATGATTTTAGCTAAAGCAAAGTATAGTAAAGAAATTGATGGAATAAAGCCAAGACTTAATGGAAGAGGCTATATTAATATTAATAAGGGGAGATATCCCCTTATTGAAAAGGGAGTACCTTTAAATTTTGCTATTGGAGAAGATTATAGAAGTTTAATTATTACAGGACCTAATGCAGGTGGAAAAACAATTGTGCTAAAGACTGTAGGATTATTGACATTAGCAGTTCAAAGTGGATTTCACATAGCTGCTGAAGAGGGCAGCGAAATTGCTGTATTTGATAAAATATTTGTAGATATAGGCGATAACCAAAGTGTGGAGAATGCATTAAGTACCTTCTCATCTCATGTTAAGAATCTAGGAGCTATATTAAAAGAAAGTAATAAGAACACCCTGCTTCTATTTGATGAAATCGGAAGTGGAACAGAACCTAATGAAGGCGCTGCTTTAGCTATAGCTGTTTTAGAAGAGTTTTATCACAAGGGTTGTATCACTGTTGCTTCTACTCATTATGGTGAGATCAAAAATTTCTCGCAGAATCATCCTGATTTTGAAAATGCTGCAATGGAATTTAAGAAAGAAACCCTTGAACCTCTTTACAGACTTCATATTGGAAGGAGTGGAGAAAGTAATGCTTTATATATATCTAAGAAAATGGGGATTTCTGATGAAGTTATAAAAAGAGCACAAAGATATATTAATAATAAAGATTATAACTATGATATTCTAAAAGAAAGCAAGAAAATCATGGCATCAGAGGAAGAGAAGGAAGTTAAGCTTTATAATGGGTATAGCCAAGGAGATAGAGTTATTGTTTTAGATAAAAATACTTCAGGCATTGTTTATAAGGAAGCTGATAGATTTAATAATATTGTGGTGTTAGTTAAAGATGAATTTATAGAAGTGAATTGTAAGCGTGTTAAGCTTGAAGCCAGTGCGGTAGATTTATATCCAGAGGATTATGATTTTAATCAGCTTTTTGTGAAGTATAAAGACCGAAAGCTTGAACATGATATTGCAAGAGGTTCGAAAAAAGCCTTGAAGAAGATACAAAAAGAGATGAAAGAACGTAAAGAAATAAATTAAAAATAAGCTGCGTCCTTAAATAGTAAGGAGCAGCTTATTTTTAAGTGAATAATCAAAATTAACTTTGGTTACTCAAACTTATTGGGTGGATAATTCCTTTAGATAGAATGAGAAGAAGCATTTTTAATAATATCTTTTAGAGACTACTTGAGTTTCTACTACATCTACTCCAGTTATAAAATCTTCTCGAATGAAACCTTTTATATTCACCGTTTCATTCATTATTAATTTAACACCGTACCAAGAAAGTTCATAGGCTTCTACGTAATCAGTGATTTCTAATTTCGTATTAGATGGAAGACTACGAAGAATGGCGCTATTGCTAAGTGGTGCAATATATAATGAACATGGTCTTATGGTGTAGCCTGCATTATATGGCTTAGTTTTATAGTAGATTTGTATATTATCAGTTGGTTTATTTATGGAGTTTATCTGAGCCGTTAAACCACTATTTTGTCTTGATAGTACTCTGGTTTGTAAGTTTAATTTATTGTATCTATCAAGAAGAAGATAATAAGCGATTCCTAAGCCACCAGTGACCAGGAGTAAGATGTAAATAAAGATAGTTTTAATCATAAATTCCCTCCATAAAAGCGTTTGATTGTATAAATATATTCAATTAGTTTGTATAATAGACATATAACAGAATTTTAAATAAAGAGATATTGAATTAATATATGGGATATGGAAGGAGTGAGTTCTGTGGCTAATCCAAAGACTAATGCCATGAGAATATTAGATAAAGAAAAAATAAATTATGTGGTTTATACCTATGAGAACAAGGATGGTAAAATTGATGGAGTATCCGTTGCTCATAAGTTAAATCAAGATGTAAACAAGGTTTTTAAAACTTTGGTTACTAAGGGCGTCAGTAATGAATATTATGTTTTTGTAATTCCAGTAGAGAAAGAATTGAGTTTAAAAGCTGCCGCTAAGGTTGTTGGCGAAAAATCGGTTGATATGATAAGGGTTGAAGAAATAAATAAGGTTACAGGATATATAAGAGGTGGCTGTTCTCCAGTTGGCATGAAGAGGGTTTACACAACGGTTATTGATAAGTCTTGTGAAAATTTTGAAGCCATAATTGTTAGTGGTGGAAAAATCGGATGTCAAATAGAGATAAATCCTAAGGATTTGATTGAATTAATCAATGGAAAAACAGAAGAAATTACACAATAAGAAAACAGGCTATACAGAAAAAACTGTATAGCCTGTCTTTATATAGCTTGAGAAAGAATGTGATAATCTACAATGAAATCATCAGCTAGTTCCTTCATGTCGGCATGCTGTTCTTTAGAAGCTTCATCATATACGCCGATAACCTTCATACCAGCTTGCTTAGCGCCTTTGACTGCAGTAAGAAGATCTTCAAATACTACACAGTTTTCCGGAGTGGCACCAAGTTTTTCAGCGCTTAAAAGATATACATCAGGAAAGTCCTTTCCACGGGATACTTCACTAGTTAAGGTTATAGAGTCAAAGTATTCATAAATACCATTAGCTTTTAAGCATGCTTCTAAAAGTAACATATTATTACTTGTTGCTAAAGCTATTTTTATATTCTTTGATTTTAACATTTCAAAAAATTCTCTTACCCCATCCTTTAATTTTATCTTCTTAGCATAAGCTTCAAAAGCCATGTCATTCCAATGACCTTCTATTTCAGATTGCTCGTAGGGCAGGTTGAAAGTGTTCTTAAAGTAAAGCGCTACGTCGTGAAAGTTTAAGTGTGCTATATCAGTACTAAGGGTTGGAGGAACATCTATGCCATGCTTGGCTAAGTATTCTCTATCAATTTCATCCCAAATCCACATTGAATCTACAATAGTACCATCCATATCAAAGATGGCCGCTTCTATATTATTAAACATATATTATCACCCCAAAGTTTTAAAGAATAGTAATTTGTGCTACGTTCTGAGTATAACATGTTCAAGTAATTATTCAAGAGATCAAGTCGGGTTAATTATGGACGGGGGATTTGCTAAATGTTTATATTTTGAAGAGTTGTTAGAATGACAAGGAAACATGTGCATATAAATATACGGAGAGAAAGTTAACGGGGGTAAATTGTGAGAAACATTGGTATCTTTTGGGGAATAATTGCAGTTATATTAACTATAGGTTCTATTATGAATTTTATCGTTGCTGAGTTTTATAATATTTTTATAAGAGGATTATCAAAAAGAAATCATAAGAGGCTTGTGGATGTAACTATTTCTTTAGCAAAAATGTTAGAAGAAGATCATGGTATTTTTGCCTTTGGAAGTTGTGTATCTGTAATGCTTCATACCATTATAATGACTGGGTGTGATGAGACTTCATTTTTGGGGATATTAGTTGCTATTGTATTTGCGATAGTTTGTTTTATGGGGATAATTCATAAATTTATATATAAGGATAAATCGGGAAGTTTAAGAAGGTATCATAGGATCTTTGCTTTAATTTATATTGTAGTTTTAATACTTCATATAAGATTTAGTTAAAATAAAAAAAAGGAACATTTATTAATGTTCCTTTTGGTCGGGGTGACAGGGATTGAACCTGCGACCTCATGGTCCCAAACCACGCGCGCTCCCATCTGCGC